>JACCDU010716345.1_pt1 | contig 30957 bp, 30 predicted proteins | sample 7446081 | NCBI WGS metagenome assembly JACCDU01 (sample SAMN15323447, study PRJNA562643) | freshwater metagenome | isolation source: river surface water | place: USA:Blue River Watershed | collected 2017-08-17
CGTCATGATCGCCGGCAAAGTCGCCGTGGTCTGTGGCTATGGCGATGTGGGCAAGGGCTCGGCACAGGCGCTGCGCGCACTGTCCGCGCAAGTCTGGGTCACCGAGATCGATCCGATCTGCGCGCTGCAGGCGGCGATGGCAGGCTATCGCGTTGTGACCATGGATTACGCGGCCGAGCATGCGGACATCTTCGTCACCGCGACCGGCAACTATCATGTGATCACGCATGAGCACATGAAGAAGATGAAAGACCAGGCCATCGTCTGCAACATCGGCCACTTCGACAATGAGATCGAAGTCGCCGCGCTGAAGGACTACGCGTGGGAAAACATCAAGCCGCAAGTCGATCACATCATCTTCCCGGATGGCAAGCGCATCATCCTGCTCGCCGAAGGTCGCCTGGTGAACCTCGGTTGCGGCACCGGCCATCCGTCGTATGTGATGAGCTCGTCGTTCGCGAACCAGACCATCGCGCAGATCGAGCTGTTCACCAACACCGCGGCGTATCCGGTCGGCGTCTACACGCTGCCCAAGCACCTCGATGAAAAGGTCGCGCTGCTGCAGCTGAAGAAGCTCAACGCGCAGCTGACGAGGCTGACCGAAGAGCAGGCCGCCTACATCGGCGTGAAGCAGGACGGTCCGTACAAGCCGGAGCACTATCGTTATTGATGGTGTGTGACGCCGGGCCGTGCTGCCTGGCGGTGGCGTGATCGGATCATTGCCGCTCGCGCCACTGCCTGCACGGTTCGGCGTTGCCTGCGTTTGTGCTTGCGTTTGTGCCTCCGTCAGTGCGGCCTGTGTGCGTCTGCATGCAGGCCGCGCTGATACCAGAATCTGATTTTCATGCGCCTGCTGCTCATCTGGCTGATCAATGCCGCCACCCTGTTCGCACTGCCGCACCTGCTGGCGGCGGTGTCGGTGGACAGCTTCAGCACCGCGCTGTTCGCCGCGCTGGTGCTGGGACTGGTGAATACCCTGATCCGTCCCATCCTGATCCTGCTGACCCTGCCCGTCACTTTCCTGACGCTGGGTTTGTTCGTGTTCGTGATCAATGGCCTGATGTTCTGGGCAGTCGCCGACCTGGTGCGCGGGTTCCAGGTTGCCAGCTTTGGTTCCGCGGTGCTGGCCGCCTTCGTGTACAGCGTCATTTCATGGGTGCTGTCCGCGTTGCTGACAAGAAGATAAATGGATAGTCATGTCCCAGAAGAGTTTCAGCGTCGAGTTCTTTCCTCCGAAGACGCCGGAGGGTGCCGACAAGCTGCGCGCAACGCGCAAGCTGCTGGCCGAGATGCAGCCCGATTATTTTTCGGTCACCTTCGGTGCCGCCGGTTCCACGCAAGCGGGCACCCGCGATACCGTGCTCGAAATTCATCAGGAAGGCCACAAGGCGGCGCCGCACCTGTCGTGCATTGGCCGTTCGCGCGCCGACCTGCGTGACATCCTGCAGGAGTACAAGGCGCATGGCATACGCCAGCTGGTCGCGCTGCGCGGTGACTTGCCCAGTGGTTTTGGCGGCTTGTCCGGTGAACTCAGCTATGCGAGCGAGCTGATCGAATTCATCCGCGCCGAGACCGGCGACTGGTTCCACATCGAGGCTGCTGCGTATCCCGAAATGCATCCGCAGGCAAAATCGCCGCAAGATGATTTGCAAAACTTCGTGCGCAAGGTGAAAGCCGGCGCGAACTCGGCGATCACGCAGTACTTCTACAACAGCGACGCGTATTTCCGATTCATCGAAGAAGTCGAGAAACTCGGTGTCGATATCCCGGTCGTGGCCGGCATCATGCCGATCACGAACTACACACAGCTGGTGCGCTTCTCCGACATGTGCGGCGCCGAGATCCCGCGCTGGATACGTCTGAAGCTGGCCAGCTTCGGCGACGACAGCGAGTCGATCCGGGCATTCGGGCTCGATGTGGTCACACAGTTGTGCGAGCAACTGCTGGCCGGCGGTGCGCCGGGGCTGCATTTCTATTCGCTAAACCAGTCAGCGCCGACACTGGCGATCTGGAAGCAATTGCAGGGCTGAGCGAACGCGGCGGTGGCGGGTGCGCATTGACCCGCCGCGCGGCGTCAGCGATGCTGCCGATGACTTGATCAGATGCTCGGTCGCCGGGCTGCTGGGCCGCCCCGTCGCCTAGTCGCTCAGTCGGTCACGATCTCGTCCAGCGGCACATCGTACGCATCGGCGTCAAAGTCCACTTTCGCGATCGCATACGCGACGCCGACCGCCAGTGGCCGCGGCTTCTCGGCCAGTGTGCGATCGAAATACCCGCCGCCATAACCCAGCCGCAGCTTGCCATCGGTATAGCCGACGCAGGGCGCGATCACGGCATCGGGACGCACGAAACCATCGCGTGCGACCGGCGCCAGCGTGCCGCTCGCATCGCGTGCGAGCGCATCGCCCGGCTGCCATAGCACGAAGCGCAATGCATGATGGCGCTCGACCACCACCGGCATCGCAACCTGTACGCCGCGCTCGGCCAGCATCACATACAAGGGCGCCAGTTCAGGTTCACCGGCCATCGCCAGATACCCGCCCAGCAGCCGCACCTGATGCGCATCAAGCCAGTGAGCGACACGCGAGATGATGCGCGCATCAGCCTGCGCCTTCACATCGGCCGGCATCCGGCGTCGTGCTGCAATCAGGGACGCGCGTAATTCCGACTTTGTGGACAGGTTATTCATCATTGAAAATTGGCGGCGTGATGCCGATTCGCAAGCTTGCTGCATGCTATTCTAAATCCTGTTCCAATCCGTCAGTATTACCTCGCACCCAGCGCATGTGCCGTCCCATGAAGCACTCAAGAACATCATCGACTTTTCCTTCTGCGCGCCGGCTGGCCGGCGCGCTGCTGTGCGCGCTGCTGGCGACCACGTCGCTGCTACCGTCCGCGCAGGCTGCGCGTCGTGTGCCACTGGTGGCGTCCTCCGCCGACCTCGATTTCATTGCATTGCGCGAAGCATCGCTGCGCGGCGATACCGGCGAATCCGGCCGCCTCGCTGCGCGCCTTGCGGATTATCCGGTGCAATCCTATGTCGAGTATTACCGCTTGTATCCGCGCTTGCCCTCCACGCCCGAAGGCGAGATCCGCGCTTTTTTGAACAAATACGATGGCACCGCAATTGCGGACCGCTTGCGCAATGACTGGCTGTTGCTGCTCGGTCGCGCGAAGGACTGGCGCCTGTTTGACGAACAGTATCCGCTGTTCGTGCTCAACGACGATACGCAACTCAAGTGCTATGCGCTGTCATCGCGGCTCGCGAAGGGTGAGCAGGTCGCGAAGGCCGCGCGTGACCTGCTGGTGCAGCCCAAGTTCTATGGCGAAGCCTGCCCGGAACTGATCGGCCGTCTCGCGAAGGAACGTCAATTCAGTGACGCCGATGTGTGGCGTCAGGTGCGGCTGGCCGCCGAGGCGGGACAGCCTGGCACCGCGCGCCGCATCGCGAATCACACCGACGTCAACGACAAGCAGTTGATGCAGGCGATCGACAAGCCGTCGGCCGTGCTCGATCGCGCATTGTCATCGTCGCGCACCACGCACGAGCTGTTCCTGATCGCGCTCGGTCGCCTCGCGCGCGACAATCCCGAGAAGGCCATCCGTATCCTCGAGAAGCAGCAAGCGCGGCTGAGCCGCGATGACCTCGCGCTCGCATGGTCACAGATCGCATTGCCGTCATCGATCGCGCTGAACAAAGAGGCGGTCAATCACTGGCGCAAGACCTGGGATGTACCGCTGTCGCAGGAAGGCTACCAGTGGCGTGCGCGCATCGCGTTGCGTGCCGGTGACTGGGCGATGGTGCAGAAAGCCATCGATGCGATGCCGGCCGATTTGCGCAAGGAGCCCACCTGGACGTACTGGCGCGGCCGCGCGCTGGCGGCGCAAGGCAACAAGGATGACGCGCTGAAGCACTTCCAGCTGATCGCCGGGCAGCATCACTTCTATGGCTTGCTAGCGACCGAAGAGCTCGGCCTGCCCATCATGCCGCCGCCGAAGCCCGTGCCGCCGCGCGCGGAAGAGATTGCCGAAGCTGCCGCCAACCCGGGCTTCCAGCATGCGCTGCGTTTCCTCGACCTCGAGCTGCGTTTCGAGGGCAACCGAGAATGGAACTGGCAATTGCGCAAGCTGAACGAGCGCCAGCTGCTGGCGGCCGGCGAATTCGCGCGCCAGAACGACGTGCTCGACCGCATGGTGACCACCGCCGACCGCGCACGGAATGAAATCGACCTCAGTCAGCGCTATCCGACGCCGCATGACGACATCATGCATGCCGCCACCCATCCGATCGGTCTCGATATTGCGTGGGTCTATGGGCTGATCCGGCAAGAGTCGCGTTTCGTGAAGAGCGCGAAGTCCTCGGTCGGTGCATCTGGCCTGATGCAGATCATGCCCGGTACTGCGAACTACGTCGCGAAGAAGATCGGCATGAGCGGCTTCTCGCTGTCCAGCCTGAATGACATCCGTACCAACATCACGCTCGGCACCCAGTACCTGAACATGGTGCTGTCCAATCTCGGCGGCTCGCAGACGCTGGCGACTGCGGCGTACAACGCCGGTCCCAGCCGCCCGCGGCTGTGGCGCTCGACGCTGGACAAGCCCATCGAAGGCGCGGTGTTCGCCGAGAGCATTCCGTTCTCCGAGACCCGCGGCTACGTGAAGGCCGTGCTTGCGAATGCGACCTGGTATGCGGCGCAGTTCGAGAACAAGCCGCAGTCGCTGAAGGCGCGGCTCGGTACCGTCGCGCCGCGCGACGCCAACCTCGCCGAACTGGGCGACCTGCCCTGACGATGACGATGCGCCATCGCTCGATACTGCTGATCGGCGGCAGCGGCTTAATCGGCACGCATATCGCTGCGCGCCTCGCTGCGGCCGGCTGTCGTGTCGTGGTGCCGACGCGCCGCCATGCGCGCGCGCGCCATCTGCTGGTGCTGCCGACCGTGCAGGTGGTCGAGGCCGATGTGTTCGACCCGGCCCGCCTCGATCGCTTGCTGCAGGGCTGCGATGCGGTGATCAATCTGGTCGGCGTATTGCACTCGCGCCCCGGCCAGCCCTGGGGCCCGGCGTTCGAGCGCGCGCATGTCGAGCTGCCGCGTCGCATCGTGCAAGCCTGCCGGCGCCATGCAGTGTCGCGCGTGCTGCACATGAGCGCACTGGGTGCGGCGGCCGATGGGCCGTCGATGTACCAGCGCTCGAAAGCCGAAGGCGAAAAGATCATGCTCACGTCTGGGCTGGATGTGACGGCGTTCCGGCCCTCGGTGGTGTTCGGTGTGGACGACAGCTTCCTGAACCTGTTTGCGCAATTGCAGCGCCTGCTGCCGGTGATGGCGCTGGGCGGCGCGGACGCGAAGTTTCAGCCAGTGTATGTCGGCGATGTGGCCGATGCCTTTTTGCAGGCGCTCGATGACCGTGCCGCTATTGGCCAGACCTATGAACTGGTCGGCCCGCGCGTCTACACGCTGCGCGAACTGGTGCAGGCGGCCGGTGTCTACAGTGGCCATCCACGCCCGGTGATCGCGATGCCGGAGGCGATTGCTCGGCTGCAGGCGTTCGCATTCGAGCTGTTGCCCGGCCAGCCGCTGATGAGCCGCGACAACCTCGATTCCATGAAAGCCGACAACGTCGCCAGTGGCCGTTATCCGTTGCCGCCGCACTGGCGGCCGCAGCCGCTGGAAGCAGTGGCGCCGACCTGGCTTGCGCCGCACGCCGCGCATCAATGACGGTGGACCTGCATCAGCTCAACACCTATGTCGTCGGTGGTGCCGTGCGCGATGCGCTGCTCGGCCTGCCGGTGAAGGATCGTGATCATGTGGTGGTCGGCGCGACACCGGAGCAAATGAAGGCGCTCGGCTTCGTTGCGGTCGGCAAGGACTTCCCGGTGTTCCTGCATCCGGACACACACGAGGAATACGCGCTGGCGCGCACCGAGCGCAAGACCGCGCCCGGCTATACCGGTTTTGCATTCCATGCAGCGCCCGAGGTCACACTCGAGCAGGATTTGCAGCGACGCGACCTGACCATCAATGCAATCGCACAGCATGCCGACGGCACGCTGGTCGATCCGTATGGTGGCCGATCCGACTTGCAGCAACGCGTGTTTCGTCATGTGTCGCCGGCCTTTGCCGAAGACCCGGTACGCATACTGCGCATCGCTCGTTTCGCTGCGCGCTTTGCCGATTTCACGGTCGCGCCCGAGACGCAGGCGCTGATGCGGCAGATGGTCGCGTCCGGCGAGGTCGATGCGCTGGTGCCGGAGCGCGTATGGCAGGAATTGTCGCGCGGGCTGATGGAACACAAGCCCTCGCGCATGTTCAGCGTATTGCGCGACTGCGGCGCACTGGCGCGCATCCTGCCCGAGCTGGATGCGCTGGCCGGCGTGCCGCAGCCGGCGCAGCATCATCCCGAGATCGATACCTTCGTGCATGTGATGATGGTGATCGACATCGCTGCCGAACGCAGTCTGCCGCTGCCGGTGCGCTTCGCGGCGCTGGTGCATGACCTCGGCAAGGGCACGACCGACCCGGCCGACTGGCCGCGCCATATTGCGCATGAGGCGCGCAGCGTGACGCTGGTCGACGCGCTGGCGCGGCGCCTGAAATTACCGAACGAGGTCAGGGAGCTGGCCGTGATGACGGCGCGCGAACACGGCAATGTCGGCCGGGCGGCGGAGATGCGCGCGGCCACCATCGTCAAGCTGTTTGAGCGCTGCGATGCATTTCGCAAGCCGGCGCGTTTTGTCGCGATGCTGGATGCCAGCGAATGCGATGCGCGTGGCCGCACCGGATTCGAACACCAGCCCTTCCCGCAGGCGACGTTGTTGCAACGTGCACTGGCGGCAGCGCAGGCAGTGAATGCGGGGGCGATCGCCGCCGAGGTCATGCAGCGTGCGTCCGCGGCGCCAGAGCCGCAGCGGGGCGCAGACACCATAGCGAATGCCGTGCATGCAGCGCGTGTCGCGGCGGTCGAACGCGCGCTGCCGTCGCAAGCATCGTAAATCCTGTCCACAGGCTGATGCCGGAGAGTCCGGCATCAGGTGTTCAGGCATTGTTTTGCAGCAAAACGCCGTGCTGGCCGAAGCGCCATGGCGGGCAAGCCATCGCGTGACTCGGAAGCACGGAACCGGCGTCTTGCCAGCGCTTTGTTTCGTGCCTTATTTCGACTGACGCTCGCGCATTTTTTCACGCATCTTGTCGCGCATCGCCTTGTGATGCGCGTCGGCCTCTTCCTTCGAGATGAAGCCATCCTTGTTGGTATCGACTTCGGCGAACATCTTGTCGGTGCCGGCGCGCATCTCTTCCTTGCTGACGCGGCCATCCTTGTCCGTATCGAACCGCATGAACATCGGGCCCGGGCCCATGCCGCCACGCATGCCTTCGTGATGGTGCATCTCGTCCTTGCCGGCTGCGCCCTCATGATGGTTCGCCAGCGCGACGCCGGACATCAACAGGCCGGATGCCAGCAGCAGCGGCATCAGGGTGGTCTTGGTCGTATTCATTGCTCTCCCTTTCTTCAGTGAACTGCATTTGTGAACGGTATGTCTGAACTGCGCTGGTGAACCGTGTCTGAGCCCCTTGTCTGACATCGGATGCATTCATCTTCCGGCCCGCGCTGAACCGTGGCGGGTGCTTTTACCCCTTGTTACAGCCGCATGGCCAAGCCATCAGCGCGGTCACGGTGCGCGGCGGTTGCCCCATGCCGATCGCGCAGTGCTTGCCCGAGCGCACGCCGAAGATGGTGCAGCGCGGGCGACCCGTCTATACTTGGGTCCATAACAAAGGGATGTACCGGGATGCGCATGCTGCACTGCGGCGACCTTGCTCACCGGACGGCGTGCATCCCACGCACATGGAGACCCGCATGAACGCACCGCTGGACAAGCAGCTCGCGCTGCCGCCGGAGGCCATCACCCTCGATGACAAGTACACGCTCGAACGTGGCCGTGTCTTCCTCACCGGCACGCAGGCGCTGATCCGGCTGCCGATGATGCAGCGCCAGCGTGACCTCGCGGCAGGGCTCAACACCGCCGGTTTCATTACCGGCTATCGCGGCTCGCCGCTGGGCACCGTCGATCAGACTGCCGCGAAGGCAAAGAAATACCTTGATGCACATCATGTGCGCTTCCATCCGGGCGTCAATGAAGACCTGGCCGCGACCAGCATCTGGGGCACGCAGCAGGCGAACCTGTTCCCGGGCGCGAAGTACGATGGTGTATTCGGCATGTGGTACGGCAAGGGCCCCGGCGTCGACCGCAGCGGCGACGTGTTCAAGCATGCGAACAATGCCGGCTCCGCAAAGCACGGCGGCGTGCTGGTACTGGCCGGCGACGATCATGCAGCAAAGTCCTCGACCAATGCGCACCAGAGCGAACATATCCTGAAGGCTTGCGGCATCCCGGTGCTGTACCCGTCTTCGGTGCAGGAGTATCTCGACTACGGCCTGCATGGCTGGGCCATGAGCCGTTACACCGGCCTGTGGGTCGCGATGAAATGCGTGACCGATGTGGTCGAATCCGGCGCCACCGTCGATATCGATCCCGAGCGCGTGAAGATTGTGCTGCCGGACGATTTCGACATGCCGCCCGGCGGCCTCAACATCCGCTGGCCAGACTCGGTGCTCGGGCAGGAAGAGCGGCTGGTCAATTACAAGTGGTATGCGGCGCTCGCGTATGCACGCGCGAACAAGCTCAACCGCATCATCTGGGACAGCCCGACGCCACGTTTCGGCATTCTCACTGCCGGCAAGGCGTACCTCGATACGCGGCAGGCGCTCGATGATCTTGGCATCGATGAACAGGTCGCGCGCGACATCGGTCTGCGCCTGTACAAGGTCGGCATGAACTGGCCGCTCGAAGCCGAAGGCGTGCGCGCGTTCGCAACCGGTCTCGAAGAAATCCTCGTCGTCGAAGAAAAGCGCCAGCTGCTCGAATACCAGTTGAAGGAAGAGCTGTACAACTGGCGCGATGATGTGCGGCCGCGCGTGGTCGGCAAGTTCGACGACACCGGCGAATGGAGCAACCAGCGCCATGCCGGTCATGGCGACTGGCTGCTGCCGGCGACCTATGAGTTGAGCCCGGCGCAAGTCGCGCGCGCGATTGCGGCGCGCATTGCACGCTACTTTGCCGGTCATCCGATCGAGCAGCGCGTGCGCGAGCGTATCGCGTACATCGAAGCGAAGGAATCGGTGCTGAAGGTCAGCACCAGCAACCCGGAGCAGGAACGTATTCCGTACTTCTGCTCGGGCTGCCCGCACAACACCTCGACCCGCGTGCCTGACGGCAGCCGCGCGCTGGCCGGCATCGGCTGCCATTACATGGCGCTGTGGATGGATCGCTCGACGGCGACCTTCACGCACATGGGTGCCGAGGGCGCGACCTGGATAGGCACCGCACCCTATACCAGCGAACCCCATGTGTTTGCAAACATCGGCGACGGCACGTATTACCACTCGGGCTTGCTCGCGATACGTGCGGCGGCGGCATCGAAGGTCAACATGACCTACAAGATCCTGTTCAACGATGCGGTCGCAATGACCGGCGGCCAGACGCATGACGGTCCGCTGAACCCGGCCGCGATCTCGCGCCAGATCTCGGCCGAGGGCGTGAACCCCATCGTCGTCGTCACCGACGAGCCGGACAAGTACCCAGCCAACACCGACTGGGCGCCGGGCGTCACGATACGCCACCGCAGCGAGCTCGATCAGGTGCAGCGCGAGCTGCGCGAAGCGAAGGGCGTGTCGGCCATCATCTACGACCAGACCTGTGCGTCCGAGAAGCGCCGCCGCCGCAAGCGCAATGCGTATCCGGATCCTGCCAAACGAGCGGTGATCAATGACGCGGTGTGCGAAGGCTGTGGCGATTGCAGTGTCAAATCGAACTGTCTGTCGGTCGAGCCGCTGGAAACCGAATTCGGCCGCAAGCGTCAGATCAACCAGTCCACCTGCAACAAGGATTTTTCCTGCGTGACTGGCTTCTGCCCGAGCTTTGTCACCGTCGAAGGTGGCCAGCTGAAGAAGCCGAAGAAGGCCGGCGCAGCCGGCCAGGCAGCGAAGGCGTCCGCGCTGGAGCGCGCAAAGCTGTTGCCGCTGCCCGCATTGCCTTCGCTGGCCGAGCAACCGTATGGCGTGCTGGTGACCGGCATCGGCGGCACCGGTGTGGTCACCGTCGGCCAGATCCTCGCAATGGCCGCGCATGTGGCCGGCCAGGCGTGCAGCGTGCTCGACATGAGCGGCCTCGCACAGAAAGGCGGGCCGGTGCTGTCGCATGTACGGCTCGCGCATTCGGATGAGCACATCTTTTCGACCCGTGTTGGTACCGGCGGTGCCGATCTCGTGATCGGTTGCGATGTGCTGGTCGCAGCCAGCAAGGATGCATTGTCACGCATGGGCGCCGGCCGCACGCGCGCGGTCGTGAATGCAACGCTGGCTCCTACCGCAGCCTTCGTGAAGAACCCGGACTGGGCTTATCCGGATGCGGCATCGGTTGCGACCCTGCGCTCGACCTGCGGCGATGACGCGGTGGCGGCCGTCGAGGCCGGCAAACTGGCGACGGCCTTGATGGGCGATTCGATCGCGACCAACATGTTCATGCTCGGCTATGCATGGCAGCGTGGCTGGGTGCCGTTGCCGGAAGCGGCCGTGCTGAAGGCGATCGAACTGAATGGCGTATCGGTCGATTTCAACCAGCAATCGTTTGCATGGGGACGTATCGCGGCCGCCGACCTCGCCAGTGTGGAGAAAGAAGTGCAGGCGCTGGCGCCGGCTCAGGTGATCGAATTCCGTCGTTCGCCGTCGCTCGATGACCTGGTCAAGCGCCGTGTCGCGTTCCTGACCGACTACCAGAATGCCGCGTATGCAAAGCAGTATGCGGACTTTGTCGCGCAGGTACGCGCAGCCGAAGAAAAGCTGGTGACGACAGCAGCGGCCGATGCCGGCGGCAAGCTGCGCCTGACCGAAGCTGTTGCGCGTTACTTCTTCAAGCTGATGGCTTACAAGGATGAATATGAAGTCGCGCGTCTGCACAGCGATCCGGCATTCAAGGCCAAGATTGCCGGCATGTTCGAAGGCGACTACCAGATCAAGTACCACCTCGCACCGCCATTGCTGTCCAAACGCGATGCGAATGGCCATTTGGTGAAGCAGCAATACGGCAGCTGGGTTGGCGCGGTGTTCCCGCTACTGGCGAAGCTGCGCTTCCTGCGCGGCACGGTGCTCGATGTGTTCGGTCATACCGAGGAGCGCAAGACCGAGCGTGCGCTGATCACCGAATACCGCGACCTGATCGCGCAGCTGCTGCCGACGCTCAGCGCCGAGCGCCTGCCGACGATGGTCGAGCTGGCCAGCCTGCCGGAAGAGATCCGCGGCTATGGCCATGTGAAGGAGCGTCACCTGCACAATGCGAAGCAAAAGCAGGCGAAGCTGCTGGCTGCTTTGCAGACCGGGACTTCACCGGCGCCGGCACCGCAGGCAGGACGCCACGCTGCCTGAACACGCCACTGGATCCCGGCTTTCGCTGGGATCCAGTGGCTTTAATCGTTTTGTCGCTCAGGCTTTGCCCGCCCGGTATTCGCGATAACCCTTCGCGCGCAATTCGCAAGCCGGGCAATGCCCGCAGCCATGACCCCAGTCATGCAGTGCGCCGCGCTCGCCCAGATAGCAAGTGTGCGTGTCACTGCGGATCAGGTCCACCAGCGCCATACCACCCAGTTCCTCGGCCAGCGTCCACGTGGCCGCCTTGTCCAGCCACATCAGCGGCGTTTCGATCGTGACGTCATTCGCCATCCCCAGTTGCAGCGCCGACTGCAGTGCCTGCAAGGTATCGTTGCGGCAGTCCGGATAGCCGGAGTAATCAGTCTCGCACATGCCGCCCACCAGCACGCGGATGCCGCGTCGATACGCGAGTGCAGCGGCCAGTGTCAGGAACAGCAGATTACGACCCGGAACGAAAGTGTTCGGCAAGCCATTGTCCTGCATCGTGATCGCGGTATCGCGCGTCAGCGCCGTGTCCGACACCGCGCCCAGTACCGACAGGTCGAGCAGATGATCGTCCCCCAAACGCGTACGCCATGCAGGATGGAGCCCACGCATTGCGTCCAGCAAAGGTGCGCGCATCTGCAATTCGATCGCATGCCGCTGGCCGTAATCGAAGCCTAGCGTTTCGACGCGTGCATAGCGCGACAGCGCCCATGCGAGGCAGGTGGTGGAATCCTGTCCGCCGGAGAACAACACCAGCGCGGCGGACTCCGTATTCCCGTCCGGCGGCGCGCGGCCGGCATCGGTGTCGCGTGCACTCATTTGCGCGTGATCCTCGCGATGGATTGTTCGATGTAATCACCGTTCGGCTCCGAGAAGCGTATCTTCACCGGAAACCATTCCTGCGCCGGTGCAAGCCAGATATCAACTTGCGTGGTCGTGCCCTTGTCGGCTGGCACATGTGCGAAATGCCAGGCATCCATGTCGCCGATGTCGGTCTGCACTTTCTGCTTGTCTTTTAGCTGGAAAGTCCAGCTTTCACCGCCACGATGGCCGGCCACATAGTAAGTCCATGTGCTGCCGGCGATCAGCGCCGGCCGTGCGCGTGCGGTGGACAGCAGCTGCCACAGCACGCTGATGCGATCCTGCTCGCCACCCTGCAATTTGTACGGCGCGCCATTGCCGGCGAAATGGATCTGTCCGGCCTTGCGGTCGAAGCGCGCGACTGCAGGTTCCTTGCGGAAGCGGCGCATCGAATAGGTGTCCGGTGCCAGTCCCTGTCGGTCGTAACTGCCTTCGCTCTTGTCGTTCAGCAGCACGCCGGTCAGCGCGGTGCGTGTTTCGAGCTGCAATGCATATTTCTTGGCATCGTTGGTCCACTGTATCTGGCTGCTGCCTTCGAGCACCAGCCCCATCACATCGGCGCGTATCGTGTAATCGAGCTGCGCGGAGGGTGGCGGGCTGATCGTGATCTTGTCGGCGGCCAGCGCCGGTATCGATGGCGCAAGCGAAAATGCGATGCCGCTTGCGCTCAGCAGCAGCGCGCCGGTGAGTCGGAAGGCGCGGCGAGGGTTGGGTAGCTTAGTCAATGTCTGCGTATCCTGTTACTTGCGATGGCTTACTGCTTTGTCTCGGTCAGCAGCATCTCGACGCTGTTGCCCGCCTTGTCCACATGCCGCAGCATGACCGGATACCAGTCACGCTCCGGCGCCAGCCACAGGTCGAACTGCCTTTCAAAGCTGTTCTCGCCGGGGATCACCGACAGTCGCCAGGTCCCGACCTGCCCTTGCGGCAATTCGATATTTTCGCGCCCATTCACATAAACGCGCCAGCCATCCAGGGATTTGTGACCGGCAACCGACATGTCGAACACCAGTCCGGCCTCGAACTTGTCGGGGTCGCCACGTCCCAGCGACGCCAGCTGCCAGATCCAGCTGCTGCGATCCTGCTCGCCACCTTTCACCGGATACGCGGCGGTCGATGCCGAAAAGCTGATGCTGTTGCGCTCGCGATGGAAATGCGTATTGGTCTGCGAGCGGCCGATGCGCTTTTCTGCATACACGGTCGGTGCCAGACCGATCTGCCCGACCTCGCCCGCGCTCTTGTAGCTGAGCAGCGTGAAGACCAGCACACCGACTTCGCCGCTCAGCGTGTAACGCTGGCCATCGTGTTGCCAGCGGATCTTGCCATGCCCGGTCATGCGGCTGCCATTGCGCACGCCCACCACTGCATACGTGAGTTCGGCTGACGGTGGCAGGCTTACACGCTCGAACAAGGCCGGTGCCGAGGTCTGCGCGCCGGTCTCTGCGGGCGCTGCGGCATCGGCCGCAGGCTCGCCACTCGCTGCCACGCTGATGCCTTCCGACGCGCCGGCATCGGCGGCCGGCGCGCTGCCGGGTGGGTCGGGCGTCTGCGGGACTGCGGCCACCGGTGTTTCAGTGACGGGTACCGCCGCGACCGGCTCGGAGGTGTCGACCGCCTTCGGCGGTGGCAGCTCCTTGATCTTCGGCATCACCGGTGGTTCGGGCGGGGGCGGGGTGTCGGGCAGTGCCTGCAGGCTGATGCTGACGATGCTCTCATCATCGTCATCCAGCGCCAGCAGCGTCAATTCATGCCTGAGCCATTCGATCACGGCCAGATGCGCGACCAGCACCAGCAGCAGGAAGCCGAGCGTCAAGCCCAGCTTGCGCCGTGTAGGCTGCAGAACAGGACGGAGGGCTGAACGCAAGGACATGGCGCTAGTGTAATGAAATCGGCTGCTGTCAGCGGGCCGGTGCGCGGGATCAACTGTAAGCAATTGCAAGAGGTCTCGCGGCGTGCACCATCTGCTAAGATCACACGCAACGACGCGGAGGTAGCGATGGCAGGCAGCGGCATGAACGGCATTCCCGGTGCGAATGCGATGGGCGACACGCTGGAGTTCGTGAAGAACCTGTGGGGCTCGATGAAGATTCCCGGCATGGCGATGCCATCGATGTCGCCCGATGAGATCGACAAGCAGATCGCCGACCTGAAAGCAGTCGAAAACTGGCTGCAGATGAACATGAACATGCTGCGCGGCTCGATACAGGCGCTCGAGGTGCAGAGCGCGACGCTGAAAGCGCTGCGGAGCATGAGCGAGACCTTTGCGCAAGCAGCATCGGATGCCGCTGCGGGCATCGCCCCCGGGGCTGACGACAAGCCGGCATTCGATTCGCCGTTCGCATCCGCATTTGCGTCGCCCTTCACGTCGGCATCGACTCCATCCGCGGCGGCGTCCGACGCTGCTGCCAGCGCCGCGCATACGGACGACAGCGCGGCACCCTCGGCCGAGGGCACGGGCCTGCCGTTCGTGAACCCGGCCGCATGGTGGAGCGCGGTGCAAGACCAGTTCCAGCAAGCGGTGAATCAGGCGGTCAGTCAGGCTGCACCGCCTGCGAGCGCAGACCCGTCCGCAACATCGGCAACAGGAAGCGCGTCAACGCGCGCGGGCAGGTCGGCCCGTGCGAGCAAATCGACTGGTTCAGGCAGCACAGGGAAACCAGCGCGCAAGACATCGGCAACGAAAAAGCAAGCCTGATCAGAGCAGCCGGACCAGGAAGGCTGGCCTCTCAGTTGCGCGCCAGTCGCTTCAGCCCGCGCATGACGCTGCCCAGCAACGGCAGCTTTTCATACAGCTCTTCGGCCGCATCCCAGTAGTCGCGATGGAAGTATGCGCGACCGTCGGCCGCGAACTTCAGGTGCGTTGCACCGCGTATGCATTGCTCGTCGCTGGCGAAGCGCTTCATGCGGAACAGGAAATCCCAGGTCAGGAAAGCCTGGTCACCCTGCAGCACGCTGCCGGTCACCACGAAGCGCGGTGCATCGACCTGCTCGAACATGTGCGCAAAGATGCGCGTGACGGCCGGCAGCCCCTGCACTTCATTGAATGGATCCTTGAAGAACACATCGTCGGTATAGACCGTCGCCAGTTGCGTCACCGTCGCCGGTGCAATGCTTTCGAAGAAAGCCACCAGCCGTGCGAGGCTGGCGTCATGCGCAGAGCTTGCGGTCATAGTCCAGTTACCTTGTGAATCAGCCAGAAATACCAGCGGTAGGGTAACACCCGCGCGAAGCGTAACCAGTTCGTGAAGCCGCGGGGAAAATGAATGTGGAAACTGCCGCGCTCGATGCCGCGCACGATATGCGTGGCCGCTTCGGCGGCGCTGATCAGGCCCGGCATCACGAAGGTGTTCGCTGCCGTGGCCGGTGTCTCGACGAAGCCCGGATTGATCAGGTACACCGCATTGCCGCGCGGGCGCAAATCAAAGTACAGCGACTCCGCGAGGTTGATCAGCGCTGCCTTGGTCGGGCCATACGCAAGCGCGCGCGGCAATCCGGAAAAGCCGGCCACCGACGACACGATGCCGATGCCACTGCCCGGCTGTCGCAGCACCACCGGCAACGCGGCATCGATGCAATGGAACACGCCGCGCAGGTTCACGTCCAGCAAGCGGTCGACCGCAGGCATGTCGAAACTGTCGGCCCGCATTTCACTGTACGCACCGGCGACGATCAGCACCAGATCGATGCCCTGCCATTCATTCACCAATGCATCACGTGCGTGCAGTACTTGCGCATGCTGCGTCACATCCAGTGGCAAGACGCGCGCATTCGGATGGCCGGCGGCGACACCGTTCAGCGCGTCGGTCTGGCGTGCCGACAATGCGACGCGCGCACCGAGACCCAACAGCATGCGTGCGGTTTCGGCGCCGATGCCGGTCGATGCGCCGATCACCCACACGCGCCGGCCGCGCCAGTCGGCGATGCGCGGATTCATGCTCCAGCCACGGCGCAGCAGCGGCGCACCCTGTGCCGATGATGTCGATGGCGTTGAGCCCGGAGATTGCAGCTGGAACATGTCAGGCAGGCCTTTTCCGGAACGACAGCGTGACTTCACCGAGGCGGAAGCCGAATTTGCTCATCACTGCGCGATTGAGCATCACGTTATCGTCCATCAGGTACATCCAGTCATCGAAAGTCACATGCCAGACGCGACCATCGACCGGCAAGGCCAGCACATAGGTCCAGTTCAGCGTATTGCCGCCGGTCTCGCCGATCGCCTCGCCCACCACGTCCGACGCGGTGCCGATGTAGCGGTTCTCGCCGACCTTCTTCAGCGTCCACACGCGCTTCTGCGTGGTGCCATCCGAGTAGGTGAAATCTTCATCGAGCACGCCGGTATCGCCGTCCCAGTGGCAATGCATCACCACCGTGAAGCGCTTGATGACTTTGCCCGAGCGGTCCTGGAACATGCCCCAGGCATCGACGGTGCCGTTGAAGTAGGTTTTCAGGTCCAGCACCGGCCGCTCGGCCGCATAGTCAGCAGGTTTCATCGTCGCTCCGCAGCCCGCCAGCAAGACGGCCATCCATAACAGCAGCATCGCTGACAGCGATGTGCGCAGTGCATTCCTCATTCTTCGTCTCCTTCTTTTTCTGTCGCGCGATCACGGTTCGCGCAGCGTTCAGGTCGGGCTGCGAAATTCGGGGCCACACGGCGATGGTCTGCCCGAATCTCATTCGCTCAGACATCGTCCAGCGGTGCGCGCCACAGCAGCCATGCGGCGGCGGCTTTCAACGCACAAGGCAGCACCGCATACGCGAGCAGCAGTGCCTGCATGCCGGTCTCGTCGCGCGTGCCGGGCACATAACCCAGCACTTCCAGCAGCGGCAGCGCGATACCTGCTGCCAGTGCGAGATTGAGCTTGGTGATCCAGCTCCACAGTCCGAAATACGCTCCTTCGCGTTCACCGCCATGGCCGGCCGCATGGATCACGCCGGCCAGCAGCGCTGACGGCAGCGCGAGGTCGGCGCCCAGCGCGACGCCCGACAAGGCGCAGATCACCGCAAAGCCCGTCAGTGCGCCGCTGTCGAGTTGCGCGGTCCACACGAAGGCGGCGATGGCCAGCAGCATGCCGGCCAGCCATGCGCGCTTCTCGCCGATGCGCGCCGCCAGTCGCGCCCACAAGGGCAGCGCCAGTGCACCGGCCGCGAAATACAGCACCAGGAACAGCCCGGACCATGCGCCCAGTTGCAGCCGGTCCGCTGCAAAGAACAGGAACAGCGTCGCCGGTATCGCTGCAGCAATCCCGTTCACCGCAAACACCGCCAGCAGCCAGCGAAAGCGCGCAATGCGCATGGGCGCCAGCCAGTCGATACGGCTGAACGGCGTGCTGTCTTGCAGCGCGGGCTGCGCCGCCTGCGCGCGCGGTGCCTTGCGTACCAGCACCGCTGCGGTCACCAGCAACAGCACGATGAAGCTGGCCGACAGCGCCTGCAGTCCGGCCACGGCCGGCAGTGCGGCGGCGATCAACACGCCGGCCAGTGCCCAGCCTTCACGCATCGCGGTCAGGCGCGCGCGAACGCCGCGTGCCGGCGCGAGGTTCGCACCCCAGCTGTTGTGCGCAATCGTCGCCAGGCTGTAGCCCGCATACACCAGTACCAGACTGGCACCGAACCATGCGCCGAGAGCGAGATTGCCTGTCGTGTCTGCTGTGTCCGTCGCATGCGTGCCTGCTGCGGCCGACGCTGCGGCATCACCGGCTGCTGTTGCGTGCAGCGTCCATGCGGGCGGATGCATCAGCGCGAGGTAACCGCAGGCCAGCAGTGGTACGGCCAGCAGCACGAAGCCCGCATGGCCGCGCTGGTGCGCGCGACGGTCGATCCAGATCCCAAGCAGCGGATCGATGAAGGCATCCAGCACGCGCGCGCCAAGCAGGATGGTGCCGACCGCGGTCAGCGACATCCCGAGGCTGCCCGCATACAGCTGCGGCACCAGCACATAGACCGGTAACGCGACCAGCGCCAGCGGCAGGCCGAACATGCCGTAGGCCAGCAGGTCGCGCGTCGACAGCGCAGGGGTCGACAGCAACGGTGTCATGGCTTTTGCCCGAACAGCGCGCTGCGCAATTTCGGCGCACTGGTCTTCGGATGCAGCCAGATCGCAAAGAAAGCCTTGCCGAACGCGGGGTCCTCGATCTGGCCGCGTGGCTGTCCATCGTGCAGGAATTGTGTCGCGCCGCCCGGCTGGTACACGCCGACCAGTTGCGACCCCTCCGCCACATCGGGGAACACGCGCGTCATCGCTTCCAGCCACGCGGCGTGCTGCGCCGGTGTGCCGATGCCGAGCTGTTTGATCTCGTCGATACTGGCTTTCGCAATCCGTTCGCCATACAGCGTGCGCGCGTAGACCAGCTCCAGTGCGAACGGCGTGCTGTCCCAGTTGTCAGGCGCGATGCCCTTGCGCGCGCTCCACAGCCGAATGTCATACAGCTTCAACCCGAACCAGCGATAAATGCCGCCGCCGGCCAGCGTCGCGTCCGGCAGCACGCTGCGGATCGCGGCGGGCAGCGATACGGTGGATGGTGTCGATGATGCAGATGATGAAGATGGCGTGGATGCCGGCGACGAGGTTTGCGCCGACGATTGCGAAGAAGTTTGCGCGGACGTCTGTGCGACTGCGGGCAGCAACAGCGGCCCGACCATCATGGTGACCAGCAAGGCCGTCAGCAAGCCCGTCAGCAGGGCCGCCGGCGACCGGGGCGCCATTGCAGTGCTGCGCTCTTGCCTGGCCATCGCGTGTTACCTCAGGCCTTCTCCAGCGTGAACTGGAACAGGTCGATATTGTGCTCACGGAAGCCCGCTTCGCAGTACGCGAGATAGAACTGCCAGGTGCGAATGAAGCGCTGGTCGAAGCCCTGCGCCTCGACCGCTGCGCGCTGGCGCAGGAAGTCTGCATGCCAGTCGGCCAGCGTGCGTGCATAGTCGAGGCCGAAGGCCAGTTCATTCACCACGTGCAGCCCGTGCTTGCGCGCATGCTGGCGGAACACCGACGGCGACGGCAGCATGCCGCCCGGGAAAATGTACTGCTGAATGAAATCGGTACCGCGCCGGTAGCGCTCGAACAGCGCATCATCGATGGTGATGGTCTGTATGCAGGCACGACCGCCGCGCTTGAGGCGCTGTGCGACACAGGCGAAATAGCTGTCCCAGTATTCCTCGCCGACGGCCTCGAACATTTCGATCGATGCAATGCCATCGAATTCGCCGCGCACATCGCGGTAGTCCTGCAGCCGCAGGTCGGCGCGGTCGGCCAGACCGGCCGCTGCGAGGCGCTGTTGCGCATAGTCGAGCTGCTCGGTCGACAGCGTCAGTCCGGTCACCTGCGCGCCCTGCTGCGTGGCCAGCTCCGCAAAGCCGCCCCAGCCGCAGCCGATTTCGAGCAGGCGCGCGCCCGGTTCCACGCGCAGCTCGTCGCAGATACGCTGGTACTTCGCCTGCTGCGCCTGCTGCAGGCTCATTACCGGGTCGGTGAACAACGCGCTCGAATAGGTCATCGACGGGTCCAGCCACAGCTGATAGAAGCGGTTGCCGATGTCGTAGTGCGCGTGGATGTTGCGGCGGCTGCCGGATTTCGAATTGCGGTTGAACAGATGGCGCACGCGGTACAACAGGCCGCCCCACCAGCTGCCGTAGATCGCGGTCTCCAGCGCTGCACGATTGCGCGCCAGCAGCTGCAACAGGCCGGCCAGGTCATCGGTGTGCCACTGGCCCGCGATATAGCTTTCGGCAAAGCCGATGTCACCCGACTTCAGCGCCGCGGCGAACGGCTCCCAGCTGTCGAGCCTGAGCGTGGCCGGCACCGCATCATCCTGGCCGAACGCGAGCACGGTGCCATCCGGGCAGGTGATGCGCAGCGCGCCGTGGCGCAGCTTCTGCAGCATGCGCAACACCAGCCGTGCATGCGCGGGCACGGCGGCGGAGCTGGCATAGCTGGCGGCGATCTCGCGCTCGAGCGCGAAAGAAGTCATCAGGGGCTGGTTCATCGTGTGACGGTACTCGCAGGCGGCATGGGTTTGCGGAAGAAAGGCACGCGCTTGACGAACAGCTTCAGCGCTTGCCAGTGGATGCGGGCGATCACGCCCAGCGTCATCAGCGGGTGACGTACAAATGCAGCGGCGGCACTGGCATCGGTCAGCGGCTGCAAGCGGCCCGACACGCTGGTCAGCAGCAGCGGGCCGTCGCGGTCGTCGTAATCGATGCGGGCGACGATGCGCTCCACGTCATCGTTGCCGATGCGTTGCGTGGTGCGCATGAAGCGAAAGCGGTAACCGCCTTCCACATTGCAGAACGGCGATACATGGAACACCTTGCGCGCGGTCAGCGGCACGCCCCAGGGCATGCTGTCGCCGGTATCGAGCAGGTAGAAATGGCGCTCGCCAAAGGTATTGTTGACCTCGCAGACAATCGCGCGCAGCGCGCCATCCTGGCGGTGGCAGTACCAGAACGACACCGGGTTGAACACATAGCCGAGCACGCGCGGAAAGGTCTGCAGCCAGATCTCGCCATCGGCATCGGTGACGCCTTCGGACGCGAGCAGCGCATGGATCCACGTGAGCAATGGCGTGCGGCCGTCGCCATGGTCGCTGTCATGGAAGGACAGCAGGTTGAAGCGGTTGCGTGAGCACAGCCGGGTCGGCAGCGGTTCATCGCCCAGCGTGCGCAGCGGCAGCAGTAAGGTAAACACGCCGTAGCGAAAGCTGTTGACTGCCGGGCGCAGGCGACTGTGGCGCACCTGTCCCATGCTGATCAAGGCTTGTCGGCTGAGCGTGTGCATGCTGCGTGCCTCTCCTGTGGTGTGCGCTGCGCGAGATCAGGCGGCGAGGCGGCCGGGCGCCGCGGCCTGCTGCGCCAGCGTGTCGATTGCGGCAGCGACCGACAGTCCGGACTTCAGGCCGTCTTCATGGAAGCCATAACCAGTCCACGCGCCGGCAAACCAGGTATTGCGCAAGCCCTGAATATCGACCAGCGCGCGCTGCGCGTTGATCGCGGCGCCATCGAATACCGGATGCGCATAATCGAAGCGCGCCAGCACCTTGGCCGGATCGATCTCGTTGATGGGATTGAGCGACACGATCACCGGCGTCGTCACCGGCAGCGGCTGCAGCTTGTTCAGCAGGTAGTGCACGCAGACACGGGTCTCGACCCGCGAATCGCTGCCATCGCCGGCGGTGACACCGGCGCTTTCGTAATTCCAGGCGGACCAGGCCTTGCGGCGCTCGGGCAGGCAGCGTGCATCGGTGTGTAGCACCGCATGATTCGGCTGGTAGCCGACGGCGCCCAGCACAGTGCGTTCGGCTGCGCTGGCGTCTTGCAGCATGGCCAGCGACTGGTCGCTGTGACTTGCGAGTACTACATGGTCGTACACCAGGCTGCCGAGCGATGAATCGACGCGCACCTGGCGCAATGCGCCGACATCGATGCGCGTGACCCCATGCACCGGCGTGCGCAGGTACTTGTGCGGTATCTCGGCGATCATTTTCTGCACATAGTGGCGCGCGCCGCCGGTGACGGTATGCCATTGCGGGCGGTCGTTCACCTGGATCAGGCCATGGTTGTGACAGAAGCGCACGAAGGTCGCGAGCGGGAATGCCAGCATTTGCGCAGTCGGGCAAGACCAGATGCAACCAGCCATCGGCAACAGGTACCAGTCGCGGAATTCGCTGCTGTAGCCGTGGCGGTCGAGATAATCTCCCAGCGGGATTTCTTCCATCGCGCCTGGCACTTGCGCCAGCTGCGTGGTCTCGCGATTGAAACGCAGGATGTCGCGCAGCATGCGCAGGAAGCGCGGACTGAACAGATTGCGTCGTTGCGCAAACACCGTATCGAGATTCGAACCGGCCCATTCCAGCATACGCATGCGGCCGCCGCCGCCACGACCGACCGGCATCTTCACCGCGAACGACATGTCGCTCGCACTGGTGTCGACTTGCAGCGTGTCGAACAGGCGGACCAGATGGGGATAGGTGCGGTGGTTGAAGACCAGGAAGCCGGTATCGACACCGAAGCGCTGGCCCTCGACCTCGATGTCGACCGTGTTGGTGTGGCCACCGAAATATTCGCCCGCTTCGTACAGCGACACCTCATGGCCCGCGCGCGACAGCTGCCACGCAGCAGACAGGCCCGAAATGCCGGCGCCGATGACTGCAATCTTCATGCATAGACCCCAGGGCCCAGACCCGCGGTTGGAATAAAAACGCTGCGATGCCCGTCGGAGGGAAATACGGGTTGGGGGAAGATCGCCCCGACGTGCCACCAGCCAGGAGGCCGGGAGGCATCACAGCAAAAAAGCTTACGGCGCTGCCAGCGCCTTCTCGAGCGCGGCCACGAAGCTCTTGTCATCCGGCCGGGTCATGCTGTTGTAGCTGCCGGCGAGCTTGCCTTCGCGGTCGATCAAATATTTGTAGAAGTTCCAGCCCGGCTCTTTCGCGCCGGCCTTCACCAGCGCGGCGAACAAGGGATTCGCTTCCTTGCCCTTCACCGAGGTCTTCGAGAACATCGGGAACTTCACGCCATAGGTGTTGAAGCAGAAATCGGCGATCTTCTTGTTGTCGTCCGGCTCCTGGCTGAAATCATTGGACGGGAAGCCGAGCACCACCAGGCCCTTGTCCTTGTACTTCGCGTACAGCTTTTCCAGTCCTTCGTATTGCGACGTGAAGCCGCAGTAACTGGCCGTGTTCACCACCAGCGTTACCTTGCCGCTGTACTGGCAAAGGTTCTGCGGCGCTTCATCCTGAAGGCGCTTGAACTGATGATTCAGCAGCGCCGGGCAATCGGCGGCCCATGACAGGCGCGGCGTCAGCAAGGACAGCGCCAGCACGGCCAGCAGGGTCGCGAGCATCAGCGCGCTGGTCGTCAAACCGATGGGATGTTTCAGGGATGCTGCCTTCGTTGCTCTCATCGCCGGAATACCAAAAGGTTTAAAATTGAACTGTCTAGTCATTCTAGCGCAGTCGTGGAAATTGTGTGCGGATTCAATGCTGTTAATACAGATATTTCCAGAGTGGCAAAATTCAAGCGCCTGAAGCGTCGCAGGACAGCCGCTAAGGCCCCGACACACCGCAGATCAGCGCAATAAATTTCCATTATGAAATCAACCGACCGTGTGCGTACGCTGATCCTGGTGCTTGGCGACCAGCTCGACCCGAACAGTCCTGCGCTGACGGGCTTCGATGCGGCACGGGACCGGGTGCTGATGATCGAAGCCCCCGGCGAGGCGACCGCCGTCTGGTCGCACAAGGCGCGCATCGTGCTCTTCCTGTCGGCGATGCGGCATTTCGCCGACACGATTGCTGCGCGCGGCTGGCCGATTGACTATGTCCCGCTCGAGCCCGAGCTCGAGATCGAAGCTGACCCGACGTCGGGCGAACCAAGGGCCGGCAGCGCGGCGTCGAACCAAGCCGTAGCGCCCTACCTCAACGAAGCGGCCGCCCCCGATTTCGGCAGCCGCCTGCGCGCCGCATTGCTGCACCACCGGCCGCAGCAATTGAAGGTGGTCGAGCCCGGAGAGCTGCGCATGCAGCAGCTGATCGAGCAAGCGTGCAGCGACGCCGGCGTGCCCTTGCAGTGGGTGGATGACACGCATTTCCTGTGCAGTCGGCGCGCATTTGCCGACTGGGCGCGCGGCAAGAAGGAATTGCGGATGGAGTTCTTCTACCGCGTGATGCGCAAGCAGCATCGTGTGCTGATGGAGGGCGACCAGCCGGTCGGTGGCGCATGGAACTTCGATGCCGACAACCGCAGTGCCTGGCCCAAGCGCAGTGGCCCCGGGCAGATACCGCCCCCCGCCAGCTTTGCACCGGATGCAATCACACGTGCGGTGATCGCACTGGTCGAACGGCACTTTGCCAGCCACCCGGGTTCAACCGACCATTTCGCGTGGCCGGTCACGCGCGAGCAAGCCTTGCAGGCGCTCGCGGTTTTTATCGACACCCGGCTGGTGCATTTCGGCACCTGGCAAGACGCGATGTGGACCGATACGCCCACCGGCTGGCATTCGCTGCTGTCGGTCGCGCTGAACCTGCACCTGCTGGATCCGCGCGAAGTGGTGGCGGCGGCCGAGCAGGCGTACCGCGCCGGCCGAGTGCCGCTCGAAGGCACCGAGGGCTTCATCCGGCAGATACTCGGCTGGCGCGAATTCATCCGTGGCGTGTACTGGCTGGACATGCCCGCGATGAAGGACGCAAACCATTACGACCATCAGCGTGCGCTGCCGGCCTGGTTCTGGAGCGGCGACACGCGCATGGCCTGTGTGCGCGACTGCCTGAAGCAGACGCTGCAGCTCGGTTATGCGCACCATATCCAGCGCCTGATGGTGACCGGCAATTTCGCGACGCTGGCCGAGCTGTCGCCGCAGCAGGTCTGCGACTGGTACCTCGCGATCTATGTCGACGCAATCGAGTGGGTGGAACTGCCGAACACCGCCGGCATGGCGCTGCATGCGTGCGGCGCGCGCTTCACCAGCAAGCCCTATGTGGCCAGCGGCGCGTACATACAGCGTCAGAGCAATTACTGCAGCACTTGCGCGTATGACCCGGCGCGTCGCAGCGGCGACAACGCGTGCCCGTTCACGACGCTGTACTGGCATTTCATCGACAAGCATGAGGCGGCGCTGGTTGCGAACCCGCGTACCGCACTGATGGCAAAGAACCTGCAAAAGCTGTCTGCAACCGAGCGCGACGCGATCCGCGCGCAGGCGGCGGTGATGCTGGCCGATCTGGATGCGCTGTAGCGGTGACCGGAGTTGGGTGAAATTTAAGCGAAGTTAGAGAAAATTGAGATGCATTTGTCGCCAAACCGAAATGCGCGCCGGTGGTAAATTGAAAATACACACACGACTTCCGGGCCTTTCCGGCAATCGAACTGTCGCGCTTTATTGGTAAAATCGTTGCACTGCAAAATCGCTGGATACCATCATGCTGTTCCCCGAACTCTTCCGCTCCCTTGAACAAGTCCGCTGGAACATGGAAACCGATATTCCATGGGACCAGTTCGATGCCGCCAAGCTCACCGACGAGCAGGCGAAGACGATCAAGATGAATGCGATCACCGAGTGGGCGGCACTGCCGGCGACCGAAATGTTCTTGCGAGATAACCGCCACGACAGCGATTTCTGCGCGTTCATGTCGGTGTGGTTCTTCGAGGAACAAAAACACGCACTGGTACTGATGGAATACCTGCGCCGCTTCCGCCCGGACATGGTGCCGACCGAACAAGAGCTGCACAATGTGCGCTTCGAATTCGATCCGGCGCCGCCGCTGGAAACCCTGATGCTGCATTTCTGCGGTGAAGTGCGCCTGAACCACTGGTACCGCTGCGCGGCCGAGTGGCACACCGAGCCGGTCATCAAACATATCTACAAGACCATCAGCCAGGATGAAGCGCGCCATGGCGGCGCTTACCTGCGCTACATGAAAAAAGCGCTGAACGAAGCCGGCGATGCCGCGCGCGCTGCGTTCGCGAAGATCGGTGTGTTGATGGCGTCCGCGCGTCGCACCGAAAAGCCTTTGCACCCGACCAACCTGCATGTGAATCAGTCACTGTTCCCGAACGACACCGTGCAAAGCCGCCTGCCCGATCCCGACTGGCTCGAAGCCTGGCTGGACAAGCAGATCCGCTTTGACGGCGAATGGGAAAAGAAAGTCGTCGACCGTATCCTGCACAACCTGTCGCTGCTGTTCGAGCGTACCTTTGAATCGGTACAGGACCTGAACCGCTACCGCAAGGAAGCAGCGGCACGCCTCGCGCCCGCCACTGCGTGACCTGCGACTTCCCGTTCCGGTATCCGTACCCTTTCAGTGTGTACGGACCGGAGCGACATGACGCCCCCGCCTGACTTTGAAGCCAAGCTGTGCGCGCCGTCCGCGCTGATCACGCGCGCGGCCGCGTTGCCACGCCCGCTGGTGATGAGCAATGGCGTGTTCGACCTGCTGCACCGTGGCCATGTGACCTGTCTGGCGCAGGCGCGTGCGCTCGGCGCATCGCTGCTGGTGGCAGTGAATGACGATGCCTCAGTGCGCCGGCTGCGCAAAGGGCGCGGACGCCCTTTCAATCCCTGTGCAGACCGGATGGCGCTACTCGCTGCGCTCGCATGCACCGACCTCGTCACCTCTTTCGATGGCGATGATGCGCTGGCCATTGTTGATGCCGTGCATCCGGACATTTACGTGAAAGGCGGCGATTACGATATGGCCGCCACACGCGAGGGTCGCGCGGTGATCGCGGCCGGTGGGCAGGCTGCAGCACTTCCCTTTGTGCACTACACTTCTAGCAGCCTGCTGGTGGCGAAAATCCGTCGCTGCAGGGATTGAAGAAGGGAAGGAAGCTTTCGATGAAACGACGTACTGCGCTGAAAGCCGCGAGCGCTGCTTTGTTCGCCCCCCTGTTCGCCTCGCTGCTGGCCCCGCCGGCCGCGCATGCGAACCGCAAGCCGCAAATCACCGTATACAAGACGCCGACCTGCGGCTGCTGCCATGAGTGGGTGGAACATCTGGAAGCGAATGGTTTTGCCGTGGTCGCAAATGACGTGCCGAGCACCGCGCCCTATCGCGAACGCTATGGCGTGCCGAAAGAACTCGGCTCCTGCCACACCGGCGTGATCGATGGTTATGCGCTCGAAGGCCATGTGCCGGCGGCCGAGATCAAGCGCCTGCTGGCCGAAAAGCCCAAGGCGCGCGGCCTGGCCGTGCCCGGCATGCCGATCGGCAGCCCCGGCATGGAAGTCGAAGGCACGCGCCGTGATGCCTATGATGTCGTGCTGTTTACCGACGATGGCCGGCGCAGCGTCTATCGCCATTACGAGGCACGCAAGTAACGAGCTCAGGTACCGGAAAGCTCAGTCGTGATGATGGTGCTCGTGGCCTTCATGACCGGCATGTCCCGCCTGACCCGAGTGATGCGGCATGTCGCCGCCCTTGCCCGGCATCGCGATCTCTTTCACTTTCACCTCCACGGTCAGCTTGCCGGCCTTGCGAAACGTCAGCGTCAGCGGAAAGCTGTCGCCTGCCTTCAGCGGCTGCTTCAAACCCATCAGCATGAGGTGCGCGCCAGCGCCCGGCTGCATCTGCAGCTTTTCGCCGCCCTTGATCTCCAGCTTGTCGAGTGCGCGCATCTTCATCACATCGCCATCCATGCGCATCGTGTGAATTTCGACCCGGTTGGCGACCGGCGCGCTGGCTGACAGCAGCGTGTCATCGCCCTTCGCCGACAGTTGCAGATACGCGGCGCCATTCGCTTGCTTGCCGACCGTCGCACGTGCATAGGCGCCATCGACCGTCGCCTGTGCGCGTGACATACCGGCGGCGAAAATCAGAACCAGCGAGAGAGCCGAGGTGAGAGCGAGGCGTAGTTTCATGATGACTCCGATAAGAAGGATGCGACGTGGTGCCCGCATGCGCGCCCCGAACATCGTGGCGCATGCGAATTCAATGGCGAGATTATAGAGTGCGACCGTCAACAGCAGACGGCAGGCGTTCAACTGCCGCCCGCATAGCCCTGCTGCCTCCACGCCTCGAACACGGTCACCGCGACCGCATTCGACAAGTTCAGGCTGCGATTGCCCGGCTGCATGGGCAAGCGTATCCGCTGCGCGGGTGGGTAGCTGTCGCGGAACGCGGGTGCCAGCCCGCGCGTCTCCGAGCCGAACACGAACACATCGCCAGGCCGGAACTGCAGGTTGGAAAACAAGCCGGATGCATGCGTGGTGAAGATGAAGATACGTTGCGGGTCAGGCTGTGCATCGGCGATGAACGCCTGCCAGTCCTGGTGCACGCGCATCGGTGCAATCTCATGGTAATCGAGGCCGGCGCGCCGCATCCGTGCATCGTCCAGCGGAAAGCCCAAAGGCTCGACCAGATGCAATTGCGCGCCGGTATTGGCGCACAGCCGGATCACGTTGCCGGTATTGGGCGGGATTTCGGGTTCGACCAGGACGACATGAAACACGACAGACTCCGGCCCGCAACACACATGCGCATCAGCGCGCCGGCGTGCGGGCGACAACAAGGTTGGTGACATGCACGGCACCGTTGCGCTTCAGGCAGGCGGCGAAGGCTTCCAGCGTGTGGCCGGTGGTCATCACGTCGTCGACCACCAGTATCGCGTTGCCGGCGACGGCCTGCCGCTGCAACACGGCGAATGCGCCGCGCATATTAACCTGCCGCTCATGCATCGTCAGTGACGCCTGCGCTTCCGTATCCCGCACACGCGCGCAGGCGTCGCGGGTGAGTGGCATGTTCAGTACGCGTGCAACGGCGCGCGCGATTTCATGCGCCTGATTGAATCCGCGTTCGGTCAGCCGCGCTTGCGACAGCGGCACCGCCATCAGTACCAGCCCTTTCGGACGGTGGCTGATGTCCGGCGCAGTGACGGGCGCAGTGGCCGGCGCAATGTCTGGTGTGATGGCGGCTACGGCACTGCCCAGCATCTCGCCCAGCACGGCGGCCAGCGGCAACTGTGCGCGGAATTTCAGGTCCAGCAACAGCCTGTCCAGCGGCGGTGCATAGTCGGTCAGCGTGATCGTACGGTCATATGACGGTTGCTCATGCAGGCAACGCATGCAGCAGCGATCGGCCACCGCGTGATCCGGCAAGCGGATCGCACAGCGCATGCAGCGCGCGCCCGCGAACTGCCGCAGTGAGCTGCTGCAGCGGTCGCATACCGGCGTCGGCGAATCGCCGCCACACAGTGCACATTCGCCGGGCAGCAGTCGGTCGGCGCATGTGCGCAACAGGGAGCGCCAGCGCGGCCGGGTCAATACCGGCAGCGAGGGTATCCGGTGCATCAGGTGCATCAGGTTCATCCGGTGCATCAGGTTCACGAGGGACGTCAGTGGCACGAAGGGCTCCCGCCGCATGCGCAGTGCTGCGGTACACTGCGCACGGTTTTCGATGATTTGACGCTACTTCCTGATTCTTCCATCGTCCCGGCGCCTGTGCGCCCGCCCGTCTGTGCCGCCCAACGAAAACGATTCCTCGCAGCAGATCGCGCCCATCTCGCTGGCTCGCGTGCGCCAATTGTTTGCGCGGCCGTCACGGGTGGCTGAGTCACAATTCCTGCGCCGCGAAATCGCCGGCCGCATGTTCGAGCGGCTCGCGCTGATACGAACACAGCCGGCGCGCATCGTCGATGCCGGCTGCGGCGAAGGCGATGACTTGCTTGGCCTGCACCAGGCGTATCCCCAGGCGTCATTGCTGGGCATTGATGCATCCGTAGCGATGCTGACGCAGGCGCGGCGCAATGGTGTGCGTTCGGCGTCCGGCATGAAGCGTTTGTTGTCACGCATGTTTGCGTCGCGCGCCGCCGCGGCGCAGGCAGCATCACTCGCGTGTGCCGACTTTGGGCGTTTGCCATTGGCACCGCTGAGCACCGACTTGTTGTGGTCCAACCTTGCGCTGCACTGGCATCCGCAACCGCATGCCGTGATACGTGAATGGGCGCGTGTGTTGCGTACCGATGGTTTGCTGATGTTCTGCTGTTTCGGCCCCGATACCTTGCGGGAATTGCGCGACGCGTTTGCAGCGGCGGGTGAGACTGACGTCACGCAGGTGCTGCCCTTCGTCGACTTGCATGATTACGGCGATATGCTCGTTGCAGCCGGTCTTGCGACGCCGGTGATGGACATGGAAAAGCTGACGCTGACCTACGCGAATGTGGATCGTTTGCTGGCCGATGTGCGGGCTCTGGGGGGTAACCCCTTGATTCATCAGCGGAAAAGCTTGCAGGGTCGCGCCCGCTGGCAGCGCACAATCGATGCCTTAATGGCAACAAGACATCCTGACGGCAGCTTGCCGATCACGATCGAAGTGATCTATGGCCATGCATTCAAGCCCGCACCACGCACCACCGCCAGCGGCGAATCGATCATCCGTCTCGATTTGAAACGAAACTGACCGTCACAGAAAAAAAGTGACCGGGTCGTATACGCAACGCGCGCTGCGCCTTGATTTATCAGGGCGCGTGCTTGGCTTGCCTGATGCTTTTCGCTTATACTCCCGGGGCTTTGTGCCCATGACTTGCTGAACAATCTTCAGAAAGACTGTTGTGTGATGGCGACGCGTGAGTGGATTTTGAAAAAAAATTGCTCGATCACGACTCGACAACTGGCCAAGGCATACATGGCGTTGTGCGTGGCTTCGTTCCTCGTAGCCGGCTACTTCGTGGTGCACGGTGCCTGGCTCGTGATGGTGTTCTCGGTCCTTGAAATGGCGGCAGTCGCCGCTGCGTTCATGTACTTTGCTCGCCATGCGACCGATCGGGAGTTGATCGCCCTCGGCGACGACGGTCTCGTGGTGCAGTTGGTGCAGGCCGAACAAATCAGCCAGTACTGCATGAACCCGGGAGCGACGCGTGTCGAGTTTCCGGATATCAGGCATCGCCTGATCGGACTCGAAGCCGATGGTGACCGGGTGGAAGTGGGCAGATACCTGACCGAAAAAAAACGGCGGGAATTTGCGCATGAACTCAAGAATGAACTGATCGGCTACCGTGCCGGCAGTAAGCAGGACCCAATAAACAGATTTCAATCAGGCATTTGAGGAAAATATGAACTACGCGAAGCGCCTCTTCCACTCGTTGATGGCTGCCGCCGGCCTGCTGGTTGCCGGTTCGTCGTTTGCAGTCAATGACATGGTCGGC
>JACCDU011048663.1_pt1 | contig 30957 bp, 32 predicted proteins | sample 7446081 | NCBI WGS metagenome assembly JACCDU01 (sample SAMN15323447, study PRJNA562643) | freshwater metagenome | isolation source: river surface water | place: USA:Blue River Watershed | collected 2017-08-17
AATCAACCTTGCAACAGTACGTGGAACCGGAATTGGTGGACGTATTCGTAAGGAAGATTTACAAGCTTTAGCGCCACAATCAGCACCTGCACCTGTTGCAAACGCTGCTGCGCCGGCTTCATCGGCTCCACGTCCAGCAGCTCCTGTTGCTTCACCTCTTCGTGGAACAACTGTGACCATGTCCAGGCTTCGCAAAGTTATCGCAGCGCGCATGGTTGAGTCTTTGCAGGTCTCTGCTCAGCTCACAACAGTTATCGAAGTAGATGTCACCAAGATTGCTCGTCTCCGCGATCGCTCTAAAGCAACATTTGAAGCGCGCGAAGGTGTGAAGCTCTCTTTCCTTCCATTCTTTGCAGTCGCAGTTTGCGAGGCGCTGAAGCAACATCCGGTTCTTAATTCATCCGTTGAAGGCGACCAGATTATTTATCATGGCGCAGAGCATCTAGGAATCGCTGTCGATACCGAACGTGGACTCCTTGTGCCAGTGATTCATAACGCAGGTGACCTCAATATGGGTGGCGTTGCTCGCAAGATTGCTGATCTGGCAGCTCGTACTCGTGACAATAAGGTAACCCCCGACGAACTCGGTGGTGGAACATTTACACTCACCAACACTGGATCACGTGGTGCGCTCTTTGACACACCAATCATCAATCAACCACAAGTTGCAATCCTCGGACTTGGCGCTGTTGTAAAGCGTCCAATGGTCGTCAAGGGTGAAGATGGCGGTGAAACGATTGCTATTCGTTCCATGGTTTACCTCGGTCTCTCTTACGATCACCGCGTTGTCGATGGAGCGGATGCAGCTCGCTTCCTAGTCACTCTCAAAGAGCGCCTCGAAGGTGGCGCATTCGAATCTGATTTGGGTCTGTAAGTCATATGTCTTTGCCACAACGCATCGCCATTACGGGCGCTTCCGGACTTATTGGAACTGCTCTGGTCGGTCACTTAAAAAGTGAAGGCCACACAGTCCAACGCTTGGTACGTCGACCTGTCGTTGCTCCTGATGAAATTCAATGGGATCCCAAGACCGGTTATGCAGATATTGAAGCACTTCGAGGCGTAGATGCGGTTATTCATCTTGCTGGAGTGGGCGTTGGAGATAAGCGTTGGAGCAAGAAATACAAAGCCGAGATTTTAAATTCTCGCCTCTTGGGTACAACAGCGATTGCTCACGCAGTCTCTGAAGTAAAACCGCAGGTCTTTATCTCAGCCAGCGCTATCGGTTGGTATGGCGAATCAGGAAATCGTGCAGTCGTTGAAAGCGATCGAGTGGGAGATGATTTTCTTGCCGCAGTTTGTCGCGAATGGGAAGCCGCTGCTGACTTAGCCCAAGGAGTAAGAACAGTAAAGATTCGCACTGGCTTAGTTCTAGATCCAACCGGTGGAGCGCTTGGCAAGATGCTTCCACTATTTCGCTTAGGACTTGGTGGAAAACTTGGTAATGGTAAGCAGTGGTGGTCTTGGATTACCTTGCACGATGTAATTCGCGCAATCTCATTCCTTCTTGAAAATAAGATCGAAGGACCAGTAAACCTCACCTCTCCAAATCCAGTTACTAATCAGGAATTTACTTCAGCTCTTGCGCGCGCAATGCATAGACCAGCCCTCTTTCCGGCCCCAGCAATTGGCCTAAAGATTGCACTGGGTGGATTCTCGAGCGAAATCTTGGGTAGCAAGAAGGTCATGCCACAAGAACTTTCCAACGCCGGTTTTACGTGGGATTACCCGCACATCACCAATGCGCTAACTGCGCTCATCGAAGAGTAGCTCTTCCGCAGCCAAACGGCCTGATAAGAGCGCGCCATTTTGTGAAGGCGTACTTCTGTAATCTCCTGCGACATAAATGTTATTAGCAATTTTTGCTGACGTAACACCCTGGGCGCCCGGTGCAAATATTGGTAGCGATTTAGGTATTTCGTATTTGGCTATCAGCGACCAATCTGATGAATCTGCTCCCCACAGTAAAGCCAGATGGCGGCGCACCTCAGACTCTGAGGCAAATTCAACTGTTGTCGAAGAGAGCAACGTTTTTCCTGCAGGAGCATACGATGGAGCAAGATTCGAGATTGCAATTGAGTTAACTACAGGTCCTCGTTTTTGGCCATCGATGACCAAGCACTTTGAAGAAGTTAACTGCGTAGGAATTTCGTGATACCACGTTGTACTAGTCGCAAGTTTAGGAACACTGGTCATATCTAAGAGTTGGGCAGCAGTAGTAACATCAGTAGCGACAATAACTGGGCCGGTTAACTCGTTAAGTGAATTAATGTTGCGCCCAAGCTCGATATTGCTCAACCTCTTTGCTAACGCTTCAGGAAGAGCGCCCACTCCTCGTGTCGGGATGCCTGGTTTGCCCGAAATAAAGGAGCGAATAATTTCTTTGCCAATGACTGCGTTGACATTTGCTGGCGAGGTGAGAAAAACACCCGTCAAAAATGGACACAGCACTTTCTTATATAAGTCTCCAAGTTTTTGTAATTCATCCTCAACGCTGAGAGAGACACTGGAATGTGAATACAGGTATCGAAGGAAATTCACCTTGGAAGTTAATGAACCAGTCTCTGATGAGAACGCTGAGAGTGGATGAGACCTTGGATCTCCGAGAGCTATTCGGTTCTCACCAAGCGAAATTTCTACTGCACGCGGCGCTGCAATGAAGTCCACTTCCTCAATGACTTTGAGCCTCTTAAGTTCTGGGTACTGCGAATTAATGAGCTGAAATCCCCGATCCAGAGTGAAGCCATCAATGACATCGGAAGCTACTCGTCCCCCAACGCGATCGCTGGCCTCAATCACTCTTACTAAGCGCCCAGCACCTTGCAAAGTAAGTGCGGCGCTTAATCCGGCAAGTCCTGCGCCAATTACTGTGACCTCTTTATCGAGCATTTATTTCACGTGCTCTATCAATAATCTCTGCAACAGCTAAAACTTCTTTAGGCGAAATAGGCCAGGCAGCGCCTTCAGTAAGCGAAGCCTTCACGGCGAGATAAAAAGCGCCATAGTTGCCAGGAACACCTGTGATCTCTTCCTTTGCATCGCCTTTGTAGATAAATGCGCGAGATGTAGTTGGCACCTTCCAAGTTCCGCCCTCAGGATATTCACCTGCTCGTAAAAGAGATTCTTGCGGGTCTAAATCTTCTATGACGAGCGCACCTTCTGTGCCTAGGAGTCGGATTCGTGGCCCTGGATTTCCGGCAATTGCGCTAGCTGACAGGTAGGAATTAACACCGCAATCGTGCTTTAAAGTCAGAACCACATCATCTTCAGAGTTGCCGCGAATACTGCGTATCTGCGCACTTGTAAGTTGTGCTGGCCCAAACCAGTTGAGGGCGGTTGAAATTAAGTGAGTTTGCAGGTCAAGGAGTAGTCCTCCTCCATTTTCAGGGCTTTCGTTTTCACGCCAAGATGCTGGATTCAACTGCGGACGAAAACGTTCAAAGCGAGAATCCAAACGGAAAGCTTTGCCTATAAGGCCCTGCGCGATCACCCTTTTGATTGTCAGTGCATCGCTATCCCAGATTCTGTTATAGAAAACTGTGACCGGCACTGCGGCTTTGTCAGCTGCTGCAAATATTGCTTGCGTTTCAGCGACTGTGCGCGCTGCCGGCTTATCAATTACTACAGGGATGCCCGCCTCGATTGCAGCTAGCGCCTGTTCTGCATGCGCTTTATTTGCTGTAGCAATCACGACCAGATCTAAATCTTGACGTAGTAGATCTGCAAAGCTTTCAACGATCTTTACCAGCGGAAAATCTTCCTTTGCTTGACGCGCGCGAGTGGAATTCGTTGTAAGGATTGCAGCAACCTCAAAGCCAGTGCCCTTGAGTAACGGGCCATGAAATGAGCGGCCAGCTAGGCCATACCCTGCAATCCCAACGCGCATGTCAATCTACTTATTCTGTAATTTTGAAGGCCACCAAATCTTTGGACCAATCTCATGGACGAGAGCGGGAACCAGAATTGAGCGGACGATGATGGTGTCGAGGAGCACGCCGAATGCAACCGCGAAACCAAGTTGAGCAAGCGGCACGAGTGGAAGCAGACCTAGAACGGCAAAGGTGGCCGCCAAAACGATTCCTGCAGAGGTAATCACGGCACCTGTGACGGTGAGACCTTTGATAACACCGGCACGAGTTCCAATCTTGATGGACTCTTCACGGACTCTGGTCATCAAGAAGATGTTGTAATCGATACCCAGTGCAACGAGGAAGATGAAGGCGAAGAGTGGGAATGAGGTATCTCCGCCAGCAAATCCAAAGACGTGATTGAAGACCAGTGCGCAGACTCCCAGGGTTGCAAAGTATGAGAGGACCACTGTGCCAAGGAGTAGCGCTGCACTGAGAATGCTTCGTAGCAGTACTCCAAGAATGATGGTGATAACAAAGAGAATGATTGGGATGATTAATTTATTGTCGCGATCATTAGCTTTTCGAATATCGAACGAGACTGCACTGGTACCGCCCACAAGCGCCGTTGGGTCGGCCTCCTTGGCGAGTTCACGTATACGAGGAATGTCGTTAGAAGCTTCCACGCTATCTGGGGCCTTATCCAGGGTGACGTTAAGAATTGCCTTGCCATTAACGACTTTGACTGGAGGCGTTGGTTGGCCTGGCACTGCAAATCCATCGAGCGCGGGCGCAACTGTTGTCACACCTGGCGCATTCTGCACCGCGGCAGTTACTGCGCCAATTTTATCGACGTTTACAACAATCTGAGTTGGATCTCCTTCTCCTCCTGGGAAGTGAGTGACCAATAACTTCTGCCCGACTACAGATTCAGGATTCGTTGTAAAAGTATCGACCGTTCCAATTCCATCAGCTTTTAGCGTTGTGGATGTAAAGGCAAAACCAAGAAGAATCACACCTGAAATGATCCAGGCCTTTCGTGGGTTACGGCCAATTGTGTTTCCGACCTTTGACCAAGTTCCTGAAAGAACATGATCATCACCATCGAATTCAGGGCGACGTGGCCAGAAAATCCAACGTCCAAATATCAAGAGAAAAGCTGGCAACAGGGTCAAAATCGTAATCATTGAACAGACGATTCCAATTGCACCGACAGGTCCAAGACCTGCTGTATTGGTTAATTGGCTGAAGAGAAGAATCAGGAGTGAGATAGATACCGTTGAACCGGATGCGATGATTGGCTCCCACACGCCTTTGTAGGCCGCGCGCATAGCGTCAAAGCGATTCTCATGTAGATGTAGTTCTTCTCGATAGCGCGCAATCAGGAGAAGTGCGTAATCCGTCGCTGCACCGATGACAAGAACAGAGAGAATTCCCTGCGATTGACCATCCACGTCAATGATGTCATTTTTTGCCAGCAGGTAGACAATTCCACCAGCCAACGTGAGCGCGAAGAGCGCCGAAAGCAATGGGATGATCCATAAAATCGGCGAACGATAGACAACAATCAAAATCAGAGCAACGACAGCGAGCGTTGTCAGAAGCAGTGTCGAGTCAATCGAACCAAAAGCGCCAAAGAGATCGCCAAGTAATCCTCCAGGACCAGTCACATATGGCGTTAAATTATTTGCCTTTGCAATTGGTGCGATATCTTCACGAATCGCCTCAACAATCGCAGGCAGTACTGGCTCATCGTTAGGTAAGACTTCGCCAATTGCATTTCCATCTAGCGGAATATTGGCCAGAATCGCTTTCCCATCTTCTGAAGGAAAGGCAGAGATTCGCTGTCCTGGTGCGACATAATCTGAAATCTTGGCATCTGTGCCAGCTAAAGTCAGCGCTCCGATCTCATCGAGATGGCCATTAATTGCGCCCAGAGCCGCAGGAGTTGCCGCACCTTCAAAGAGAACTAATGTTGGAAAGCTAAATGAGTCTTTACCTGAGAAAGTCTGGATTACCTCAGATGCCTGTGTCGCTTCCGCACCTTTCGGCAAAAATGATGAGTTGTTGTTCTCCTGTACTGAGGAGAGCTTGCCGAAGAGAGGCCCAAATACTCCGGTAAGTACAAACCAGAAGATGACCATCAACATGGCCAAGGCATAAGGCTTACGGTTATTGCGAGTTGTAATTGTCGACACGATGAAGAGGCCTTTCGGGCTGCAGATTATGCGTAATTCGCTAGAGGGCAAGCCTACCTTTAGGCTGTACCCGTGCCCCTTCTTAGCGCAGCCCAAAATGGAGTTATCTCTCATACTCCACTGGCACTACAGCGAGCTGGCCTGGTTGATTATGAGAAGGCGCTGTCGGTTCAACGCAGTATCCATGCCGATGTAGTAAGTGGTGCTCGCGAGAACACCTTGTTACTACTTGAGCACCCTTCAGTTTTTACCGCAGGAAAACGCACTCTTGAAAACGAAAAACCTCAAGATGGAACACCAGTGATTGCTGTAGATCGTGGCGGAAAAATCACCTGGCATGGCCCCGGACAATTGGTGGGTTATCCAATTGTAAAACTCGCTCAACCAACTGAATTGGTTGGTTTTGTCCGAGAGATTGAATCCGGGATCATCGCCGTCTGTCAAGAATTTGGAATCAAAGGGCAACGCATCGCCGGGCGCTCTGGAGTCTGGGTAAGTGATGATCGCGGCGATCGGAAAATTGCAGCTATTGGAATTCGCGTTGCTTCAGGGGTTTCTATGCATGGCTTTGCCATCAATGTGAACCCAGATCTCTCAGAATTTAGCCGCATCATTCCATGCGGAATTGAGGATGCGTCAGTCACCTCTATGACGAAAGAACTCAATCGCGTAATCACGTTGGACGAGGTGTTGCCCATCGTTGAAAAGCATCTCTACGAGACATTAGTTAGGGTAAGCGCATGACAATCGCACCTGAGGGTCGCAAGTTGCTCCGTATTGAGGCTCGTAACGCCGAGACTCCGATTGAGAGAAAGCCTGAGTGGATTAAGACTCGCGCCAACATGGGCCCTGAGTACACCCGTTTGCGCTCATTAGTAAAGAGCGAAGGTCTGCACACTGTCTGCCAAGAAGCGGCTTGTCCAAACATCTTTGAATGTTGGGAAGATAAGGAAGCTACCTTCCTCATTGGTGGAGAGCGATGTACCCGTCGTTGCGATTTCTGCAATATCGATACAGGAAAACCTGAACCTTTAGATCGTGATGAACCCAGACGAGTTGCCGAATCTGTGCAATCTATGGGTTTGAAATACGCAACTATCACCGGAGTCACTCGCGATGATCTTGAGGATGAAGGCGCATGGCTCTACGCAGAAACGATTCGCAAAGTTCATGAATTAAATCCCGGAACCGGCGTAGAAATGTTGGCGCCAGATTTCAGTGGTAACCCAACTCTCCTTAATGAAGTCTTTGAGACTCGCCCTGAGGTATTCGCCCACAATCTTGAGACTGTTCCACGTATCTTTAAGCAGATCCGCCCAGCCTTTACCTACGAAAGATCTCTCAATGTAATTTCACAGGCACGTGCATTTGGGCTGATCACAAAATCAAACCTCATCTTGGGGCTCGGCGAAACTCGTGAAGAAATTTCGCAGGCGCTCGTTGATCTTCATGCGGCGGGTTGCGACCTCATCACCATCACGCAGTACCTTCGCCCTACCAATAAGCATCACCCTGTTGAACGTTGGGTTAAGCCAGACGAATTTGTGGAGTTGGCAAAGGAAGCGGAAGATATTGGCTTTAGTGGAGTTATGAGTGGTCCGTTGGTAAGAAGTTCATACCGCGCAGGTCGTCTCTACAAGCAAGCACAAGAGAAACGAGCCAGCATCTCTCATGGCTGATCTTGTCTATCCCCCAGTAGTCGTCGCCATCAAGGCGTTCTGGAGATACTTGGGTTTGAAGTTTGATTTTGAAGGTGAAGAGAACATTCCACGTGAAGGTGGCGCAATACTTGCTATCAACCATGTTGGCTATTTGGATTTTGCATTGGTGGGTACTGCGGCACTTCCAGTTAATCGCTACGTAAGATTTATGGCAAAAAAAGAGATCTTCGATAACAAATTAGCTGGGCCCTTAATGCGCGGAATGCACCACATTTGCGTAGATCGCTCTAGTGGTTCCGCATCTTTCGTGGCAGCTCTTCGTGCCTTGCGCGGTGGTGAAATCATCGGCATCTTCCCCGAAGGAACAATTTCCGTAAGTTTTGAGATTAAAGAACTTAAATCGGGTGCAGTCCGCTTAGCTATGGGAGCTGGAGTCCCTGTGATTCCAACAGTTATATGGGGTTCACAAAGAATCTGGACCAAGAAAGTTAAGAGAAATCTCCGTCGCAAAAACGTTCCTATTGCTGTCGCCTTTGGCGCCCCTCTCTACTTTGATAAGCAGACAGATGTTGAGGCAGGCGAGAAACTATTACGCGAAACTATGATTGCCGCTCTTCATAAAATCCAAGAAACGTATCCAGATTCACACGAAGGCCAGCGCTGGGCGCCTGTGCGCCTTGGTGGAACTGCTCCTGCTCCCCTAAACTAACGCTCATGTTCAATCGAAAGAAAAAAGAGCCAAAAATCAAGAAGCCGCGTTTCCAAACTTTCCGTGATGCTTACAAAGTAACTCGCGCCGAAAAGCCATGGATTGGTTGGGCGCTCATTGGACTCTTTGTAGTCGTACTTGTGGTTGGCATTTCAATTGGCTTTTGGCTAGGAAGACCAATCTACGGAGGCTTTGTCACGCTTCCTCTTGCAGCCCTTGCCACGATGTTCTTCTTCACTCGCGTTGCAGGCTCTGCAGCATATGCATCGATTGAAGGTCAGATCGGTGCGGGCGCAAGCGTCTTGATGGCTATTCGCAAAGGTTGGACCACTACACCGGCTGTCGCCGTCAACAAGCAACAAGATATGGTCCATCGCAGCGTTGGTCGTGCGGGCATCGTGCTTACAGGTGAAGGTGGATTCGCAGTGCGCCAGATGGTTACGGATGAGAAGCGTAAATCAGAGCGCTATGCGCCGGGTGTCCCTGTTATTGAAGTTTTCGTTGGAGACGGTGAAGGTCAGGTTCCACTTCGCAAATTGCAGAAGCATGTAACCAAACTTCCCAAGAAACTCACACCTCATCAGATGCGTGAAGTTCGTGCACGTCTCAAGGCTGTTGGTGGAATGTCACTTCCAATTCCCAAGGGACCAATGCCTAAGGGTGTAAAGATCCGCTAATTTACGCAGACTTATGGCCAGAATCTAATTTCTGTCGCCATGAGGTAAAGCTACGCACTGAGCCGGCATGGGGTTTTCTAAACCACGGATAAGGATGAATTTCAGCCAAATCTGTGAAGTTCTGGAACGAGGGCACCGGAGCATAGGTGACAGCCACTTTGTTTTCCTGGGTAAATTGATAAGGACTACCTAAAAATGCCTCAACTCGCCGCCTATGTGCCAAATCTTGCAGAGTCTGAAGATAGAACGCGATTCTTTTAGAGCTTAGCTGAAGCTTCTTTAAGGCATCCTCGTTAAATACAAAGACAACAGGGAGTTCGGGGTGGGCCTGAAGAGCCGGATCTGAATCTCCGAGCGATTCGATGGTAAGTAATACAAAGTCTGGTTTCTTATTTTCTACTACCTGTACGGGACCGATAGTTCGGCCTAAATCTGGATCGCTATCGAGTACTGGATTTTTCTGTAACTGAACAGGGGTGATTTCGTTGGGAAATTCTTGAATTGGGCAGTTCTTTTTGAGCGGACATTTGAAACAGATTCCTGGGGCGCGTTTTTCTACCTGCCATCGAGCGAACCCATAAGGCTTTCCTGTGCCTGCGCCGACTGTCCATTGCCACCCAAGAAGATTCGCAGCACGTGAGCCATCCAATAACTCTCGAAACATCCGCTCTTGACCATTGAGCCAACCCATTTCATTTCGCACTGTCCAATGCGATGCCATCCACATCCGGGATTGATTTACTAGCCAGCCATCACTTTCGAGTTCGGATACAACTCGATCAACACAGAGCATCTCACGATTCCATCCGTCACCAGGGGTGTTCCAGGTCGCTTCAAAACGAAGATTCTCGAAGAGCTGTACACCAATTCTTGCGTAGAGGTGTCGCGCATACTCTTGCCAAAAAAGTTCATCACGAAATTTTTCTCGGTCCTTATAGGGGGCATCTTTGACAGCTTTAAAAACTTGAGACAAGGTAAGTAAATTATGACGAATATACGGCGAGAGTACTGTTGCTCCACGTTTATCACGAGGCTCAACTTCTGATCGTTGCTCGGCATACCTTGTGATGTCGAGATTTTCCAGAGCTCGATTAGCCGCTTGTTGACCACCTGCAATCGAACTGATGACTAATGGACCCGAATAGAGTCCCCCAAATTCAGTCTCGATTATTTGGGAAACCTGCGAATTTAATTCAATTCTCTTCATGATACGTACAGCACTCTTTAAGAGCGTGATTTCACAAGAACAGTATTCGAAAGCCGCTCATTAATTCCTCGACCATTCTCATCAAAGGTAATCGCAGTAACGACGGGCATTAGGAGCGCTGTCCTAATGAATGCCTGGAGAGGTGTTACAGCTCCCCCATCTGAGAAGCGCACTACCTTCAAACCAACGAGGCGATGGCCGAAAGAGGAGCCACCGAGTGCGACAAGGAGGGAATACTCAGCAAAGAGAAGTAAGAGAACTGGCACGCGCGCTCCAGGAACGCGATCGGCGAGTGAGCCACCTCCGGCAAAGAAGCCGAGCGCGATGGCGTAGCAGGCCAGCCAATCAATGGTGATCCCAAGGATGCGGCGGCCCTGACTCACACGTGGATACATGCCACCAAGCCTATCTGCAACCTTCGTTGCGGGCAGATGTGAGTCAATGGGCCCAGATGTAACACGGCTGTAACACTGCGATTATGACATTTTTACGCTTGAGAACTAGCCTTCACTCCATCAGCGGTACTCAACGATGAGCTGACTGGGATGAACTGGCTGTGAAAAATCAGCCTCAATTGGAGTATCAATATGTTTAAGAGCTCTTCAGAAATTTTTGCATACATCAAGAAGGAAGATGTAAAGCTTGTTGATGTTCGCTTTACCGACCTTCCCGGAATTCAGCACCACTTCAACGTTCCTGTTGAATCATTTGATGAAGCGGTCTTTACAGATGGCCTCATGTTCGATGGTTCCTCAATCCGTGGATTCCAAGCAATCAATGAATCCGATATGAAGTTGCTACCAGTTCCGGAATCAGCATTTATAGATCCATTCCGTCTTGAAAAGACTTTGGTAATTATCTTCTCAGTACACAATCCGGTAGATAACACTCCGTATTCACGTGACCCTCGTGGCGTTGTGAAGAAGGCCGTGGACTACATGAAGTCAACTGGCATTGCTGATCAGGCATTCTTCGCTCCAGAAGCTGAGTTCTATGTATTTGATGCAGTTCGTTTTAAGACTGGAATGAACGAGGCTTATCACCACATTGATTCATATGAGGGTGCATGGAATACAGGAATCGTTGCTGATCCAGATGGCACACCAAACCGTGGATACCGAACACGTATCAAGGGTGGATACTTCCCTGTTTCGCCAACAGATCAATTCGCTGACTTGCGTGATGAAATGGTTATGGAGCTCGGTCGCGCTGGTCTCTTAGTTGAGCGTTCACACCACGAAGTGGGAACAGCAGGACAGATGGAGATCAACTATCGCTTCACCGATATTCTCTCTGCCGGCGATGAGCTCATGAAGTTTAAGTACATTATTCGCAACGTTGCATGGGAAGGTGGCAAGACAGCCACCTTCATGCCAAAGCCTCTCTTCGGAGATAACGGCTCAGGTATGCACGTCCATCAGTCACTTTGGAAAGATGGCAAGCCACTCTTCTTCGAAGCTGGCACATATGGCGATCTCTCAGATATGGCTCGTTGGTACATCGGTGGGCTTTTGAAGCACGCTCCATCACTTCTTGCATTCACGAACCCAACAGTGAATTCATATCGCCGCTTAGTTCCAGGCTATGAAGCTCCAGTAAACCTCGTTTACTCAGCTCGTAACCGCTCTGCGTGTATCCGTATTCCAATTACCGGTTCATCACCAAAGGCAAAGCGCGTTGAGTTCCGTTGCCCAGATCCATCTTCAAACCCATATCTTGCTTTCGCTGCAATGCTCATGGCTGGAATCGATGGAATCGTCAACAAGATCGAACCGCCTGCTCCAGTTGATAAGGATCTCTACGAACTTGAAGGTGAAGAAGCTGCCTCAATTCCACAGGTTCCTGGATCACTTGATGCAGTTCTCGATTCACTTGAAAAGGATCATGACTTCCTCACAAAGGGTGGAGTCTTCTCAGAAGATCTCATCTCAACTTGGATCGAATGGAAGCGCAAGAACGAAGTTGACTACGTGCGTCTACGTCCGCACCCAGCTGAGTTTGAGCTCTACTACGACATCTAAGAGTTACTTAGAACTACAGCCCCGTCAGAAATGGCGGGGCTGTAGTTTTTTCAACTTACTGACTCTTCCGAGGAGTTAAAACTGAAAAGAGCAGCCAGCTAATTAATCCGCTTGTGACAGAAGCCCCAATCACGGCTAATACTGCAATGTCTTGAAGGGCCTTTTCATCAAAGGCAAGATTTGCAATAAAGATGGCTACGGTAAAGCCGATTCCTGCAGCGCTGCCCGTGGCAGCAATCTGACCAATATGCGCACCCTTTGGGTAATCACCCACGTTGCTCTTCTTAGCCAACACAAGGGCTAGAACGATTCCAAGCGGTTTTCCAAGTACCAATCCAGCAAAGATGCCCCACGCTACCGGCGAATTTAGCGCGCTATCTAAAGAGGAAGAGGTAATCACGACTCCAGTATTTGCAAATGCAAAGATAGGAATAATGACAAAGCTACTCCAGGGGTGAAGTTTTGCCTCTAACCACTCGATCACCGAAACGGATCCATCAACCTCATCGTGAAGATCTGGATTTACCTTTGCTTGATTTGGAGTCAAAAGGCCCAGAATTACACCGGCAAGGGTTGCATGCACTCCGCTTCGGTAGAGCCCGTACCAAAGGAGGACTCCAACAACTACATATGCTGCGGTGTTGGTGACGCCGAACTTCTTGATGGCAACAATTGCAATAACTGCGAATGTAGAAAATAGAAACCATGACATTTCTACTCCAGTGGAATAGATGAAGGCGATAATCAAAATTGCGCCAATGTCATCAATAACTGCAAGCCCCAATAAGAAAGTACGAAGCGGTGGAACAACAGCTGTTCCAAGCGCTCCTAAGAGGCCGACTGCAAGTGCGATATCTGTTGCGACCGGCACTCCCCAACCACTTGGAGCTTCACGCCCTGCAATGAGAAGATAAATTGCGGCCGGGATGAGCATGCCGCCAACAGCGCCGAGGAAAGGCATGATCGCGCTTCGAAATGTGGATAGATGCCCAGAGGTGAGTTCACGCTTAATCTCAAGCCCTACAACAAAGAAGAAGATTGTCATTAGCGCATAATTGATGACCTTAAGCGTTGTCAGTTTGAGATAAATCGAATCGCTACCTAGTTCGAATGAAGCGCTCAGGGCTGAGAAGTAGGTACCTGACCAAGGAGAGTTAGCTACTGCCAAGCCCGCAAGAGCTGCAACTAGGAGTAGGACTCCGCTGGAAGATTCACGATGTAGAAAGTCGCGAAGAGGGGCGATTGAGCGACGCATTGCATCAAACTATCACGAGGCTAATTCTTGGCGAGTGATCTTTTTGCGAGCAAGTAAGAAGTAGCCAACGAATCCAATAAGTAGCGCGAAGAAGACTCCTAAATTTGTATAGGCCCACGAACCTTCCTTGCCCCCAACTGCGCTGAGGAAATAACCCTGCCACGAGAGCCAACTTGCAAAGGTATTCGTGACAAAACCCCATCCAACAAAGGTGCCGATAGCCATAATCGCAATCGACTGAACGTTCCAAGCTCCGTATCGCCCGTTGTGGGAATACAGATCGGTTTCGCTATAGGTTTTACGCAAAAGCACATCGGTGACAAAAATTGCTGACCATACTGCAATTGGCACACCAAGTGTGATGAGGAAACCTTGGAATGGAAAGAAGAAATTATCTGCAATCCAGACAAAGTAGATAACACCAAGCAACATCAACATGGCATCAATAGAAACAGCTACGTGTCGCTTCACAGGGAGTCCGATAGATATCAGGGCAAGACCGGATGAGTAGAGATTCAGGATCGCTCCCCCAACAAGTCCCAATATGGCAACAAGTGCGAAGATAATCAGATACCAACTTGGAAGTATTGTGGTGAGCGCGCCAATCGGATCACTGGCAATCGCATCGGATAAATCTTTGCTGCTACCTGAAAGGGCGGCGCCATAAGTGACGAGAATGATTGGAACAACCGATGCTCCAAAAACAGTCCAACCAACAACGGCTTTACTGGATGTAGTTCGAGGCAGATAGCGTGAATAGTCAGCGGCTGCATTCACCCAACCCAGCCCAATTCCGGTTGCGCCAAAGATAATTGCCCCGATAAAGCCCTGGGCATTCCCAGATGGAAGAGATGTAATTGCTGACCAATTAACCTCATCGAAGGTCAGAGAGATATAGACACCAGTCATCACAAGCGTGACAATCGTAAGAATGCGTTGGATGCGCATAATGACCGCAAAGCCAAGTACTCCTGCTGAGACAGTCAATGCAATTGCAATTGCAAAGCCAATCGCCATCGCGGCGTTCTGATCGAGATTGCCTAAGCGCATGAAGACAGTTCCTGTGGCCAGTGTTGCAAGCGACATCAGGACTATTTCCCAGCCTACAAAGACGAGATAGGAAAGTAGTCCAGGGATAACAGCGCCCTTTACTCCGAATGTTGCTCGCGCCAAGACCATCGTCGGAGCATTGGATTTTTTCCCAGCGAGTGAACTAAAGCCAACAAGAAGGAAGGAGAGAACTGTTCCTAGAAACGCAGCGAGCGTTGCCTGCCAGAAGGAAATTCCAAATCCTAAGAAGAAGGCTCCATAAGAAAGAGCAAGGAGTGAGACATTAGCTCCACACCAAGGCCAGAAGAGTGAGGAGGCTTTCCCGCCCCGTTCGTTCTCATTGATTACATTGGTGCCATTTAGCTCAAGGTTCATGTGCCAAGAGTAAAGGAGTTTGCTACAGAGTTCTTAATCTAGGAAGAAATCGAGTAAGAAATCCTTAGTTCCAGGAACAACTGAATACTTTTCAAGGTCTGTAATGCCTTCGGAGGCCAAAACCTCGTCATCAACAAAGAAGTTGCCTGTGCACTCTTTTGAATTACGATTCAAGATGATGTAAGCGCTATCGGAGAGAATTTCTGGAGTGCGACATGCTGCAGTATCTACGCCTGGAATCATCTGCAGGGCAGCTGTATCAATTGCAGTACGTGGCCAGAGCGCATTTACGGCGATACCATCGCGCTTAAATTCTTCTGACATTCCAAGTACGCACATGCTCATACCGTATTTTGCCATTGTGTAGGCCACGTGGTTCTTAAACCACTTAGGCTTCATAGAAAGTGGTGGTGAAAGATTTAAGATATGTGGGTTACGGCCAGCTACAGCTGATTCACGTAAAAACGGGATCACTGCCTGAGATGTTAAAAAGGTGCCGCGAACGTTGACATCGAACATCAAGTCAAAGCGCTTAGCTGGAGTTTCTTCTGTTCGAGTAAGGTTTATAGCACTGGCGTTATTGACCAAAATATCAATCCCACCAAACTCGGAAGCTGCCTGCGCTACCGCTGCAGCAATCTGAGTCTCATCTCTTAGGTCACATTGAATCGGAAGCGCTGTTCCGCCAGCGGCCTTGATTTCTTCCGCTGCTGAATAGATAGTGCCAGGTAATTTTGGATTCGGTTCAGCAGTCTTGGCGGCGATGGCAATCGATGCACCATCGCGAGCAGCGCGCAGAGCAATTGCTAATCCGATACCGCGAGATCCGCCTGTAATGAATATGCGCTTTCCTTGTAGTGACATTTACTTGCCTCTCTTTGACATAAAGTTCATAAACGCTTCAGCTGCTTCCTCTGATTGCAGGGCCAGCGCAAATATTTCAAATTCAGCGCGCATCACTGCAGCAACTGCATCGTGCTTGCCAGCCTTCATCAACGCCTTAGTGTTGATAATTGCCTGCGGAGGTTGCGCGGCAATTTTTTCGGCGATAGCCATGGCTTGCGCAAAGGCATCCTCTGCCACCGTCGCTACCAGCCCCATCTCCTTCGCTTCAGCTGCGCCAAATGACTCGCCGGTCATAAATACCTTTGCAGCTCTCTGATACCCGACCAAATTAGGAAAGAGCATGCTCGAGCCCGCTTCCGGAACTAGCCCAAGAGAGGTAAATGGCATGGAGAAATTTGCCGTAGGAGATGCCACAACGACATCACAGTGCAGCAGCATCGTTGTTCCAACACCAATTGCATTTCCTTTAACCGCAGCCAGCAGTGGCTTTGGAAATTCCAGAAGCGCACCCAAAAACTTGGCAACATCAGAATCAGATTCAGTTGGCGGGTTGGACATGAAATCGCGAATGTCATTTCCTGATGTGAAGTGATCGCCTTCGCTTGTGAGGACTACGCAACGGATTCCGAAATCCCCTGCCGCCTCATTGAGATTCTGGGATAGGCCTGCATACATCGAGCGAGTGATTGCATTCATCTTCTCTGGACGATTCAGTGAAATTACGAGGGTCTGCCCCTGGCGCGAAGTCGTGATTTCGGTCATCCGCGCATCTTATTCTCATAAATCTGAATAAGAAAGGAGCATAATATGAAGATAGCCACGGAGAGGTAGCTAGTAATGGCACGAGATATCACCATCACGACAAGAGAATTGACCCCCTTCGAGCATCTAGTCCTGGGACTTCTCTGCGAAGGAAAAACCAACTCTGCAATTGCACGTGAGACCAACCATACCGAGAAGGTAATTGAAAATACCGTCAGTCGCGCTGCCAAGGCTTTCAACATCAAATCAGATGAAGAGACAAATATCAGAGTTCTTCTCGCCCTCGCTTTTCGCGCCCACTATGGCGATGCTGCCTTTGATCGTTTGGGTATTCCCTGTGCTCACTTTGAAGTGAATGGTGAAGGTCAGTCAATCTGCACGCGAGAAGTTCACTAAGGCCCTTCGCTCCTTATCTCACATCCATCTTGGGGCTAGCACTCATGCAACTCTCAAAGGTGCCAGCACTCAACTTTCTCCTCTCTGTAAGAACTCTCTAGGTATCTAATGTTCGTAGCACTAGAAAAGGTGCTACGAAATGGAGAGAAAAATGAAACGTAAGAATTTTGACAAGATAGTTACGGCAGTTGGATTTGGAATCACAGTAATTCTCTTTGTGGGAGCAGGCTTGCTCAACTGGGGAGCTTCCTTTGCACAGGACTCTGTGAAGAACCAACTCGATAATCAGAACATCTCCTTCCCCGCCGCTGAAGCAATGCCAGAAGCAACCAGGGCGCAACTCGCTAAGTGGTCGGAGATGAAAGTGACTACCGGAGAGATGGCTCGGGATTACTCAGATCTATATATCTGGGAGCACATGAAGGGCTCATCAATCGCAGCCGTTGGTAAACCAGCCACATACTCAGAGGTATCCGGAATGTATATGGGTCTCACTCGTGGTGGAAGCACTGATACTGCACAGATTGAAAAGTTAGGCGCTCTTCGCGAAACCCTATTTATGGGAAATACTCTTCGCGGAATGTTGCTTACAGCGTATGCCTTTGGAACTCTCGGGGTAATTGCAAGTTATGGTGCCATCGCTGCGCTAGCAGGTGGTGTAGTGATGCTTCTCCTCTCCATCGCAGGGTTGATACATATTCGTCGCACCCCAGAAAGTGCGACGATATAGCCCTCACAACTTTCAACTCTCCGTGAGAGGTTGAGGGATAGGCCCCGGTTCTAATTCAGAACTGGGGTTTCCTCATAAATCTATGGTGTTGTATAGCGTGCTTGTCGGTGGCATCCGCGAGAATACGGAGATGCGCAAACCTGAAACTCCAGCCCGCGAGACGATCGCACCTTCAGATTTAACCTTTGGACTATCAACCTGCAAACGTTGCCTCTGGTTGAAGTACTGGTTCAAATTTGAACTCAAGAAAGAGTTTCCACTGGTTAAGCCGCTCGCTGACTCACAGGAAGAACATTTCAGACGAGCTCCTATGCAATCTCTGCACCCCTCTCTTAAGCCCGGCGTTGTTAAGCAGTGGGGACAGTGGGTCAAGAGCGCACCCATTTCAATCAACGGTTTTGAGACTCGCTGGAAGATTCTTGGTATCTACGACTTACTAGGGCATTACGAGGATGGCACAGTTGCAATCATCGATTGCAAAGTCTCAGATTCAGATCGCGACAATGGACCTTTCTATGCACCGCAACTTGAGTCCTACGCCTATGCCCTAGAAAATCCTGATAAAGGAAAGCCATTTCCAGTCTCCACTATGGGGCTACTCATCTGGAGGTTAGCTGGGGTTACCGAAACACGTCAGAGCGAACTTGCCAGCAACTCATATGGCTTTGGTGTTAACCAACACTATGTCCCAGTAGAACGTGACAGCGCTACCTTTATGAACCTACTTGAAGAGCTGATCACCACTATCGAAGGTGGGATGCCTGACCCAGGGCCCGAATGCAACGTCTGTAATTACTTAATCAAGCGAGTTGAACTCGAGATTGATTAATCGTTCTCTTCGCTATTTTCGACGTTAAGCCCTGACTTCTTTGCTTTGACAGCATAGGTGTCAACATATTCTTGACCGGACATCTGTTGGATGCGTTTCATAATCTGATCTGTTACTTCACGCAAATATTGCAAATCGCTGGAATCGCCCTCAAAGTACATGGGTTCGCCGAAGGTAATTCCAACTCTCATAATCTTTGGAATGACTGTTCCGGTTGGTTGAATCTTGTCGGTATTAAACATAGCGATAGGTACAACTGGTGCACCTGATTCGATAGCCAGGCGCGCAATACCTGTGCGTCCTTTATAGAGTCGACCATCAGGTGAACGAGTACCTTCGGGATAGATGCCTAGCGAATTTCCCTCAGCCAAAACTTGCAACCCTGTGATGAGCGCAGCTTCGCTACGACGACCACCAGAACGATCTACAGGAACTTGTCCAAGAGCGATAAAAGTTAACTTCTTAATTAAACCTTTAGGGCCAGGCGAAGTGAAGTATTCACTCTTTGCCAAGAAGGTGACCTTGCGGGGAACAACCAGGGGCATAAAGATGGAATCGCTAAATGAAAGATGATTTGAAGCCAGAATAAGTGGACCAGATGCCGGCACATTACGTAGACCCTTTACCTTGGGGCGAAAGGCCACCATTAGAAATGGTGTGAGGAATGCCCGCAGGGTGCCGTACGGCAGGTTCTTCATAGCGCTAATTTAGCCTGAAAGCCTCCCTTTGTGCGAACATGAACCATGACCACAGGCGGGCGATCTGATTCATTTGATGACGATGAACTGATTAAGGCTGAATTTGATTCCATGGTTGAAGGCCTATCACTCGATGAATCTGCACCGACCACATATTTAGACGAGTTAGATAAATTTGAAGATCTCAATCGTTTTACTCCGCCAATAATTCCTAAACGCGGCATCGGTGAACAAATTCGTGGTGCGATTTTTTCTTTCAAAAAATGGAAGAACAACAGGCAGAACTTCAATCCAGATGATGGATCTGCGATATAACTTTTTAGCGACGAGCTAAGTCTGCAACTCCAACAAGTCCTGCTTGATTGCCAAGCGTTGCGCCCACAATCTCAGGCATCGGAAGAATTTCTGAGAATGGCATATGTCGCTTGGCCGCTTCGCGAATTGGGGCAAGAAGCAGTTCACCGGCATCAATTACTCCCCCACCTATAACTACTGTCTCGGGATCCAAGATTGCAGATAAAGATGCAACGCCAGCGCCAATCCATTTACCTGTTGTTCTAAATGCTTCAATTGCGATGACATCGCCATCGCGAGCTGCCTCCATAATCATTGTGCCGGTGAGGCCAGAGAGCGTTCCATCGCCTCGCGCCAAGAGCTTTCCTGCAATTCCTGGATTTTGCTCAATCGCTTCGCGAGTATGTCGCATTAAGGCTGAGCCAGATCCATATTGTTCAAAGCATCCCTTTGCTCCGCATCCACACAAGAGTCCATCCGGAACCACTCGCATATGTCCAACTTCTGCGGCAATACCGAAGGCTCCTCGATGCAACTTGCCGTCAATAACAATTCCGCCACCTAGACCTGTTCCAATAGTCAGAAGTAGTACATGTTGCTTACCCTTTGCGGCGCCAAAACGCGCTTCGCCCCACGCTGCTGCATTAGCGTCATTTTCTATATCAACCGGTAAGCCAATCAAATTTGTGAGTTCGTAATCTAAATTAACGCCATTCCATCCTGAAATGTTTGGTGTAGCAAGCATCGTTTTGCGATCTGATGAAACCCATCCTGCAGCCGATACGCCAACTGATTCGACCGGAAATTGCGCCTTCAACTCATTGGCAACTTCGGCGATTGCAGCGGTGAGTGCTGCCCCGCCCTCTTTAGGAGTGTCGCGCCTAGCGGTTTTGTGAACTTCGCCAAGCTCATCGACTACGCCACCTAGAACCTTAGTTCCGCCGACATCGACTCCAATAGTAAAAGTCATGATGTTAAAGTCATCAGGACAGGTGCTCGCCGAGTTCTTTTAAAGCCGCATCAATAGTCTGCTGCTGAGCCTTGGTAATCATCATGGGAGGAACTGGCATGGAAACTGCAACCTCAAGTTCATATGTGACCTGGGTGGAATCTGAATCTAAGGCTTTGAGAGTGTAAGTGCCATCCATTTGAGTCAACAGATCTGCTTCATCCATGGTGAAGGAAAGAATTGCAGGTTCTGCGCTCCAGTCGTATTCCAAGACGACGCGGTCTTTCATCATTCCAGCATCAATAGAGAGCTTCGCCTTGGTTACGCGATTTTGTCCATCGCGTTCGATGACATCTACCTTCTTAATTGACGTGAGCCATTCTGGATAAGACTCAATAGAAAAAAGCGCGGCTTGAACATCGGCTAGCGGCGCATCAATGACAACTGTGGAAGTACTCTTCTGTGACATGCCTCCAAGGCTACCAACTCAGCCTGAAATCCGAGATTCGAGGAAAAATCAAAGGTTGGGCATCTTCCTTTTTTCAGGTTCAGACCGCTAGCGTTAGCGCCATGAACGAAGTCACTATCCCGGCCATAATTCCTGCAGCCACTGAGGGAAACCTCACCAATCTCATCGCTGAACGCGCCTGGTTTGAACCAGATCGCGTCACGATGTCACGTCCACTCGGCGATGGGTGGCAACCACTCACTGCAAGACAAGTGGAAGAAGAGGTTCGCGCAACTGCGAAAGGTCTCGTCGCTGCTGGAATCCAAATTGGTGATCGCGTGGCAATCATGGCACGCACTCGCTATGAGTGGACAATCCTTGATTTCGCAATCTGGTACGCCGGTGGATGCGTAGTTCCAATCTATGAAACTTCCTCGCCTGAACAAGTCGACTGGATTCTTAATGATTCCGGCGCTGTCGGACTAATCGTTGAAACGCCCGCACATCGCGAATTAGTAACTCCAGTTATTCCATCACACACAAAACATATTTGGGTGATGACCGAAGATGTACTTTCAATCTTGCGAAACTCAGGCAGCGGTATTTCTGATGAAGAAATTGAAAGACGACGCAACTCGCTGGCTCCGGCAAGCCTGGCAACTCTGATTTACACTTCAGGAACAACTGGTCGTCCTAAAGGTGTTCAGCTCACTCACGGAAACTTCCTATCTGAATGCGGAAATGTTGTTGAAGGTGCAAGTGATCTCTTCCTAAAGCCAGGTGGATCAACTCTGCTCTTCCTACCAGTCGCGCACGTTTTTGGTCGTATGGTTCAAATTGGCGCTATTCACTCAGGACTCCACCTTGCTCACTGCAGCGATCCCGTAGGACGCCTACCGGCAGACCTCGCATCCTTTAAGCCATCTTTCGTCCTTGCTGTTCCACGTATCTTTGAGAAGATTTACAACGGTGCGGAAGCGAAAGCTGAAGCTGCAGGTAAGGGAAAAATTTTCCGAAAGGCTGCAGAAGTTGCAATTGCCTATAGTGAAGCAAAAGATAAAGGTGGATTTAATCCGCTGCTCACTCTCAAGCACGCGCTCTTCGACAAGTTAGTCTTCTCTAAGATTCGCGCAGGTATGGGTGGCGCAGTTGAAGCTGCTATCTCAGGGGGAGCTCCTCTTGGAACACGACTTGGTCACTTCTACCGCGGAGCTGGAATCACAATTCTTGAAGGTTACGGACTCACTGAGACAACAGCGGGTGCAACTCTTAATCTGACAAAGAATTTGCGTGTTGGTTCTGTCGGAAGACCAATCCCTGGAACATCAATCAAGATTGCCGACGATGGTGAGGTGCTCATCAAGGGTCCAATCGTGATGCGTGGATATTGGCAGAACGATGCAGCTAACCAGGAAGTCTTTGAGGGCGAATGGTTTAGATCAGGAGATTTAGGTCGCCTTGATGACGATGGTTATCTCTACATCACAGGACGTAAGAAAGAACTAATTGTCACAGCTGGTGGAAAGAACGTTGCGCCTGCTGTACTTGAAGATCGTCTGCGTGCGCATCCACTCGTAAGTCAATGCATCGTTCTCGGCGATAATCAACCATTTATTGCGGCCCTCATCACCATTGATCAAGACATGCTCAAGGGATGGATTGCAGCTAATAATAAAACCGGCGCAACGGTTGAAACCTTGGTCAATGATCCTGATCTTATTGCAGTCATCCAAACAGCAGTGGATGAAGCAAATAAAGCCGTTTCAAAGGCCGAATCAATCCGTAAGTTCACTATCTTGGCAAAGGATTTCACTATCGCAACTGGTGAACTCACAGCGAAGTTATCTCTTAAGCGCCATGTGATCTCGCAGAATTACGCTGCTGAAATCACCGCTCTCTTCACTAAGTAAAACATCGTGTCGACTCCCGAGCGCCTTGATCTGGCTCGAGAGCTACATGATGGAATTGCCCAGGATTTAGTCGCACTTGGCTACTCGCTAGATCTCCTACTGGCATCCGGAGACCTTTCCCAGAACTCTCGGGCATCAATAAGGGGTGCGCGGTTACAGGTAGATGAGCTCATGAGTAAGGTCCGAGCTGAAATCTTTGACTTGCGCAGCCAATCCCAGCAATCGATTACTACTCAACTGCAGTCACTCATTTCCCAGGATTACTCTGATTTCGAATTGGATCTTCAGATAGAACCCGCGAGTGCGCCTCCGGCAGTTGGCCACGAAATCATCTCAATAGCTCGTGAAATCCTACGTAATGTCAGGTTGCACTCTAGGGCTACCCGAATTGGCATCACCCTCTATCCCATAAACAATCGCATCTATCTTCAGATATGCGACAACGGGATTGGAGGAGCCATAATGAAAGATGGGCGCTGGGGAATGATGGGTATCTCAGAACGGATAGCCAAGCTAGGCGGATCGATTGTCATTGAGAATAACTCTGCTACCGATTCAGGAGTTCGCATAACAATGCTCATATGACTGCGCGGGCGCTGATTATTGATGATCATGCCGTTGTACGTTCGGGAATTCGAAGGGCGCTTGAGGCTCAAGGAAATATCCAAGTATTTGAAGCAGCTTCAAAAGCAGAGGCATTAGCACAGATTGCGCATGTAAGCCCACAGCTACTCATTGTCGATATCAATCTTCCCGATGGGAGTGGTTTAGAAGTTGTGAGTTGGGTCCGCACTATTTCTGCCGAGATGGCGATTGTTGTTCTGACTTTTAATGAATCTGATGACTTTCTCCTAGCCGCTATGAATGCAGGAGCCAGCGCGTATGTAAATAAATCTTCCCCTCTGTCGGAACTCATTGCTGCGGTAGAGCACGCGCAAGCATCGCCTCGTTCCTTCGCTGCAAAAGATATTGTGAATGCACTGCAGAGAAAGCAACTTAAATTTGGACTATCGCAACGTGAACTGCAAATCATTGTCTTGTTACCAACAGATGAACCACTTTCATCTCTTGCAAAATCCCTCTTCATCTCTGAATCCACGCTCAAGACCCATCTGACACATATCTATAGCAAATTAGGTGTCAAGAATCGCTTGCAAGCAATTAATGTGGCGCGGAAGGCTGGTCTTCTATGAGTAAAGAGTTGAACTCAGCAGCCCAACGTTCCCAGCGCCACTCATCGATAATCCATTGACGACCACGTGCACCCATTTCACGGGCCAGCTCTGGATTCTGTAAGAGCTTGATCGCAGCTTTGGCAACATCCGACTTCGACTCACCATCAACAACTATTCCAGTCTGGCCATCTAGAACTGCATCGGGCGCTCCCCCAGATTTTCCACCAATAACTGCAATCCCACACGCACTTGCTTCGAGATAGACAATTCCGAGGCCCTCAACTTCAAGGCCGGCCAAGCGCGAGCGTGATGGCATTGCAAAGATATCTCCAGCACATATGTACTGCGGCAAATCTTGATACTGGATTCTTCCGATAAAAGTTATGTGTGCACTTACTCCAAGTTTTTCGGCCCTCTTCTGCATAAATTCTCTCCGTGGTCCCTCACCAACAAAGAGAAGATGTGCGTCAGGCACCTCGCGTAAAATCATGGGAAGCGCCTCAACCAGAGTGTCCTGACCTTTGCGATGAACTAAACGACCCACGCTCACGATAACTTTCTTATCGTTAATTCTTAGATCACTGCGCAACTTGATGGCACCTGAATGAGGTGCAAAGTGGTTGGTATCAATCCCAGGAGCAATCTTGACCATCGCACTCTGCGCGCTGCGCGAAAGAGATTTAGCAATACTGCGCCCTGTAAATTCTCCGAGAAAAGTGAGGTGATCAACGCCAGTTCCAATCCTGCGCATCAAAGAAGAAAACGGCCAAACTTTGGCCCACCAGACTTCGTGGCCATGTGTAAGGGCAATCATTCGCTCAACACCCGCGCGCCGCAAGCCGTGCGATAACAGAGCTAGCGGCGCTGCCGCACCAAAGAACACGCGCGTAATCTTTCGTTGCTTTACCAACGCTCGAACCGCTCTTCCCACTCTTAGCGAAGGAAGAAGAATGCGAGATCTATCGCGGATTACCTCCACGCCGTAGTTCTGCAACCATGCTTGATCAAAGGTTGCATAACCCTCTTGGTAGGATGTGTAAACAACTACTGAGTTCTTAGGAAACCTTTCAATGAGGCCAATAATGAAAGTTTCAATACCACCTGCACGAGGCCCAAAGTCATTTGTGATGCACAGTATTTTTTGCACTGACATTAGAAACGGCGGACAGCAACTAAGGGCTTACGTCCCATATCTAGTGGTGCAACCTTCACGCGTGAACCTGAACGAGGAGCATGGACCATTCGTGCTCCACCTAGATAAATTCCAACGTGTGACACAGGGCGACCAAAGAAAATTAAGTCGCCAGGTTTCTTCTGATTAAATGGAACAGATTTGCCCATGCGAGATTGCGCCGCCGAAGAGTGTGGGAGTCTGACGCCCGCCGCTTGGAAGGCTCGCATCGTTAGCCCTGAACAATCCCATGTTGTCATTCCATCTGCGCCGAAAACATAACGGTCACCGATTTGCTGAAGCGCATACTTGAGCGCTATTCCCGAACGTCCCGAAAGGCCGATAGCGCTCTTAGCAGCTTGAAGCGATGACTGTTGATCTGCATTTTCACGCTCTTCGGCCAAACGAGCCAGCCGTTCACGGTCTTCCTTCTTCAACTTAGATAACAGCAACTCTGCCTGGGCTAATTTTCTCTGTGCAAAGGCGCTGCGCTCTGCCAGTTTCTTTTCGAGGGCCTTCACCTGCGCTAGCCGATCTGCAACTGTGAGGGAGGTAGCATTGAGTTGAAGTTCAGCAGTTTGAAACTTTCTAAGTTGAGTCGACTTGCGGCGGGTAATTGCCTCGAGAGATCCAGCAGAGGACAAATAGAGCGTTGGGTCGGTAGAGAAAAGAAGTTCTAGGCTCTGGCTAAGAGTGCCTGACTTATATTGATTGACTGCAATTGTTCCTAGCGCCTTAGAAATTTCATCCACCGTCTTGGCTTGTAGAGCTGCTTGAGCTTGGATTCCTGCCAAACTGCGAGTAAGAGCAGTGAGCTTAACCTTCGCCTCTTGTGCACCTTCGGCAGCAGTTGTTGCCTCTTCCTCTAAACGAATAACTTGAGCTTGAACCTGAGCAAGCGTTTGCGCCGCAGCAACGGGAGTTGCTGGAAGTAAGGTAATCAGAACCATCAGCGATGCTGAGATTGCACCTGTGGTTAGCCCTTTTCTCATGTTTTAAGGCTAACGCTCATCTCCATCTAATTTCAATGTGAAGCAGGGTATATCGCGGATAAAAGAGTGAGAAATTTAATATTCTTACGCTCATGACGGTGACGGTAACCCTTGTAACAGGCTCAGATGGATCTACTGCAAAAGGGGGTAGCTCCGCCGGAGTGAGCAGCGCCGCCGATAGAACTTCATTTCTGGCCAGACGTCGCGCCGCTGATTGCATTCTGATTGGTGGAAACACTGCGCGAACAGAGCCTTATCAAAGAACTCCAGTTCCAGTTGTTGTCATTTCAAGATCGCTGATTAATCCTCTCGTCAATAATCGATTAGCGCATTGCTGGAATCTCACACCAGTTAAGGCTCTCGATCGCGCTATTAAGACTTTTGGCCCTAATGTGCATGTGGAAGCCGGCGCAAGCATTATTGATGAATTGATTGTGGCCGGCAGAGTTGATGCTCTAGAACTTAGCATTACTCAAGTTATAGATGGTGAAGATAAAATAGATATCGCTAAGCTACTTAGTTACTTTTCACAACAGAGCGAGACGACGATAGATGGCACCAGGTTTATTTCAGCGCGCAAGTAATTTTAGAAAGCAGAGATTAAGGCAACACCAAGAACGGCAGAGGCAATTCCTACGTATTGCACTTTATGAAGCCGCTCATGAAGCAGAAGATATGCCAATAGCGCCGTTGCTATTGGATAGAGCGAGCCTAAGACCATCGCGAGCGAAACTAGCCCCTTTGTCGTAGCAACGCCCAAGAGCAGGTTGGCAGCAAAATCTGCAACTCCGATAAAAATCAAAATCGGGAGTTCAGCGCGAGTAAATCGAACTGATCCTCGGTATTTGTACAAGACAAAAAAGCCGATAAGTAAGGTGGAAGTTCTCATGGTGGTCATGGTCATCAGCGCGCTCGACTCTGAGCCAATCGCCATAAAGATCAAACATGTTCCAAAGAAGAGGGCGGCTCCAATAGCTAGAAGGAGCGGTTTAAGAGGAACTCCTTGAGAAACTTCTGGACCACTGGCAAGAAATCCACCGAGGATTGCAAGAACTACTCCCAGAGAAACAAGAAGGGAGAGCTGGTCTCCTTTATAAATCAAGGCGTAACCAAGTGGAATGATCGCAGCCAAAGCACTTATCGGCGACACAACTCCCATACGTCCTGTAGAAAGTCCTGCATAAAGGCAGACCAATCCACCGTATCCAGTGAATCCTGCGAAGATTCCTGGAATTAAATAACCACCGCTGCCGAGCGCCTGCGCACTCCATGCGCCAGTAACAACCACAAGAATTACTCCAGTAAGAAAACCAAAGAATTGCTGTGCACCCAGAACGACAAAAGCTGGATACTTCTTGCTGAGTTTGCCACCGAAGAAATCGGCGGTACCCCATAACGCGCTTGAAAGAAGCGCAAGCAGGCTGGCCATTGGATGGACTCTACCTTCCTTTGCTGCCAGCCTCCCACTCGAAAGGCTATGTGAACTTTAGAATTAACCAGTGAAGTCGCCAGCATCGTTCTCGTTCGAAGAGATGGTTGAGCATCTGCGCACAATTACCCCGCGCAGCGAAATAATCTTAGAAGAAGTTCCAGCACCGCAAAAACTTGCTACCTACTCTTTTGCATTCACAGCCGATGTCTCAGCCCAACCACATCTAGATAGTTCAGAGAGTGATGAAGTTGCCTCTGGCAGATTCGTCATCTTGCACGAACCAGGTGGACAAGACACATGGGAGGGCGACTTTAGATGTGTCACTTTCTTACGTGCTGATGTAGATTCGCAGATGCAAGAAGATCCTTTATTTCCTGAAGTTGGCTGGAACTGGCTGCTAGATTCACTGAACGCTACCGGCGCTCAATACAAAGCGCCGAGTGGAACTGTGACAAGGGTTTCTAGCGCCTCGTTTGGAAAGTTAGCTCCGCGAAGCGATGACTCAGAGATTGAGATTCGCGCTTCTTGGACACCCATTATTGAATCTCGGCAGGATATTTTTTCTCACGTAAATGCTTGGTGCAATCTTATGAGCGAAGTTTCTGGGTTGCCGCCGATTCCAGATGGCGTTGCCTCTATTGGTTCAGCCCGACGCCGTGGTTGAAAACGAAGATCTTCCTGTATCTACTCCACTGTTATACCCATCTGCAGGACTTCCGGCAGTCATCGACACTGAAGCTGCCTTCTCAGATGCCATTGCAAATCTTGCTCAAGGTAGCGGTCCCTTTGCCTTAGATGCAGAACGTGCATCTGGATATAAGTACAGTGCACGCGCTTATCTCATTCAGATTAAGCGTGAAGGTGGCGGTTTGCATTTGATTGACCCTATTGCATTTGGGCCTGGACACCGACTTTTTTCTGAACTCAACGAATTATTGCAAAGTGAAGAAGTTATCTTGCATGCAAGTACGCAAGATCTTCCCTGTCTACGCGAACTTGGAATAAACCCATCGCTGCTCTTCGACACCGAGCTAGGTGCGCGTATTGCTGGGCTGCCACGAGTTGGCTTAGGGCCACTTCTAGAATCCTTGATGGGCGTATCTCTAGCTAAAGAACATTCAGCGGTGGATTGGTCGCAACGTCCTCTTCCATCTGACTGGTTAAATTATGCAGCTCTCGATGTAGAACTTCTCGTTGAACTTCGCAATAAGGTGTATCAATTATTGGAAGACGCTGGAAAGTTACAATGGGCTTTAGAAGATTTTGCGGCAATTTTGGCCGCTCCTCCAGCTCCACCTCGAGTAGATCCTTGGCGTAGAACTTCAGGCATGCATAAGGTGAAGAAGCGAAACCAAATGGCAGTAGTACGCGAACTCTGGCAAGAGCGAAATTTGCTTGCCGAAGAGTTAGATATCTCTCCTTCTCGATTGCTCTCAGATGCAGCAATTACAGAAATTGCACTTGCTTCCGATAAAGGTCCCATTACCAATCGCAAACATTTAGAGAAGATATTGAAACCGCTGGGATTGCGAGCGCGTTGGCTTGAGAATGCTGCAACATGGATTAGCTGCATTACCGATGCGATTGCGATGCCAGAAGATCAATGGCCCGAGGCGCGCACCAAGAGCGATGCGATGCCACCCATCAAAATTTGGCGCGAGCGCTTTCCTGAAAAGTTTGCACCGCTATCTCACGCGCGCTTTAACTTACAGATCCGTGCGGAAGAGCTCTCGATCCCACTAGAAAATCTCATCTCCCCCGAACTCGTTCGCAGAATCTGCTGGCAACCGCCAGAGACAACGGTTGCCGAGGCTCTCGTTGCTATGGGTGCACGCCGCTGGCAGAGTGAAATCGCTGCCCCAATCTTGGAAGCCGCACTACTGGAGAAAGAACCGTTAGAGATTGAAGAAGTGAACGATTCAGAAGTTACTGACGAGAAAAGTATCTAACTGGGCCGAGGTGTTGTAGATATACCTTCTGTCCGACAGTGAAATCGGCCGGCCCAGCAACGCGGGCCTTAATAGGTGTGGCAGATTGCGCAACGCTTACCGTTAGCATCGCATCATGTCCGTAATAATCAATATGGATGAGGGATCCCTCAACGCCCATATCGGCGCTCGTTGATACCCGAATCTCTTCTGGCCTGATGACTACATAACCAGTCTCGCTACCAGCGTTGGCGCCTCCTTCCAGTGAGAGCGGATATAAGGTCGCTCCACTGCCCGACTGCTGCGCAGGAAGAATCAATACATCCCCCGTGCTTGCCGCAATCTCAGGTGAAATGGGCGCCTCATAGACCTCTTCCGGCGTTCCGTTCTGCGCAACCTTGCCATCGCGCATCAGAATCACGCGATCGGATGAAACCAGCGCCTCTTCACGATCGTGGGTCACCAGGATTGCCGTCGACCCGAGCTCGCGCAACAAGCCAACAACTTCGGTACGTAACTCATCGCGTAGTACTGCATCAAGTGCTGAGAAAGGTTCATCGAGCAATATCAACTTAGGTTTAATTGCCAGGGCGCGAGCTAGCGCCACACGAGTCTGCTGTCCACCAGATAGTTGAGAAGGAAGGCGTTCTTCCATTCCCTTCATTCCAATGAGCCCGATCATTTCGCGGGTAATGTCGGTGATCTCTGACTTTGTGTACTTGTTCTTATCAAGGCCAAAGGCAATATTTTTTGCCACACTTAAATGAGGGAAAAGTGCGCCTTGTTGAGGTACATATCCCGTACCGCGCTTGTGAGGAGGAAGTACCACTGATGAGACGCCCACAAGCTGAGAGCCAAATCGAATTGCACCACTGGTTGGTTGAATGAGACCTGCGATAGCACGCAAGAGAGTGGTCTTGCCGCATCCTGATGGACCCAGAAGGGAAGCAATTTCTCCTTGGCGAAGTTCAAAGGAGAGATCTGAGATTACCGTGCGGCTTCCAAAATTTACAGTGAGATGTGAAACGCTGAGTGAGGTCATTTACAGATAACTCACCTTCTTCTCAGTTTCCTTCTGGGCGCTTTCTTTTTGGGCAGTTCGTGGAATAGTTAATATAAAAGTCGGAATTGCTGCGATAAGAACCAATAATAGTGCATATGGGGCAGCCTCATTAAATCTACTAATTGCTGCAAAACTCCAAATCTCTGTTGCTAGCGTGTCCATTCCTGTTGGTCTGAGCATCAAAGTTGCCGGTAGCTCCTTCATCGCAGTCAAAAAGACCAGTAATACTCCGAGGGCTAAATTCGGTAACGCAATTGGAAAGACGACGTGCAAGGTAACGCTCGATTTACTCTTACCAAGAGTTGCAGCAACTTCCTTCAACTGCGGTGAAAC
>JACCDU010810009.1_pt1 | contig 30941 bp, 47 predicted proteins | sample 7446081 | NCBI WGS metagenome assembly JACCDU01 (sample SAMN15323447, study PRJNA562643) | freshwater metagenome | isolation source: river surface water | place: USA:Blue River Watershed | collected 2017-08-17
GGGTGGTCGTGGTCAAGTCTTCTGACCGTCCAGCCTGTGTCGTGGTTGCGCCAGGGTTTCGGCCCAAGAGCTGCGCGATCTGATCCGGCGTCAGGTTGCCCAACGACTGCGCCAGCGCCATCAGGATGTTGCTGCGGGAAATCTGGCCCTGCACCGTCTCGGTGCGCGGTCCCATCATCTGACCCGTCGCCGGATCGTAGACGTAGCCCGTCGCTTCCGACATGCCCAGCGCCTGCCGCAGCCGCTGATCCAGCGCGGCCATCGTCGGCCCCTGCTGCAGATCCACCGGCACGTTCCCACGGGCCTCGTCAATGCCGAAGACCCGGCCCAACTGCTGCGTCAGGAACTGCGCCTGCTGGATGTTGGCCTGCCGCTGCTGCTCGGCCAACTGGCGAGCCGCCATCGTCTGTTGGCCACCCACCACCCCCGTCAGTTCACCCAAGCCCAGTTGCTGCCGGAGCGCGTTCTCCAGATTGAACTGCCGCGCCTGCTCCGTCAGTTGGGTGTTCAGGCGGGCCATCTGTGCGGTGTTGTCCGCCGCACTGATGTCCCGCTGCGCCTGAATCCGCGCCTCGTCCACCCCGATCTGCCGACCGGCAATCGCATTCTCGTTCTGGACTTGCGTGGTCCGCAATGCCAGTTCGGCCTGCCGATAGGCTTGCTCGTTGGTGATCTGCTGCCCACTCTGCGCCAACTGTTGCTGGATTTGATTGGCACGGATGTCCAGCTCCCGGCTGTCGAGGCCCAACTGCTGGGACCGGAAGGCCCGATCATCCGTCACCTTCTGCTGTTCCAGATTGTTGATCGCCGCGTTCTGCCGCTCCTGCGCCGACAACTGTTGTCCAAACTGCGCCGCTTGATTGGCCACCCGCTGGGATTCCAGCGCCAGCTCTTGCGCCGTAAACCCACCCTGCTGTAGCCGTTGGGCCTGCTGCTCGGTCAACTGCAGCCCAAACTGCCCGGCCTGATTTGTGATGCGCTGCTGCTCCAGTTGGTTCTGCGCGAGGTTCTGGGCTTCGGCAATCGACATCTGCCGTCCCTGCAACGCCGCTTCCTGCTGGAGTTGCTGGCTGCGAAGCCCCAACTCCTGCACGGACAGGCCATACTGTTGCAGTCGAGCCGCCTGCGTCTCGCCCAACTGGAGGCCGAACTGCTGCCCTTGCTGTGCGAGGCGTTCCCGTTCGATCTGATTCCCGGCTTGGTTTTGCGCCTCGGTGATCGACAACTGCCGACCCTGCAACTGCGCCTCCTGCTGCAGTTGCTGCGCCCGCAACCCGAGTTCCTGCTGCGTGACACCAAACTGCTGGAGCCGGGCCGCTTGGGTTTCTCCCAGTTGCGCCCCGAACTGCTGCCCTTGCTGCACCAACCGTTCGCGCTCCAACTGCGCCTGCGCTTGGTTGTTGGCTTCCGTGATAGAAAGCTGACGGCCCTGTAGTTGGGCTTCCTGCTGCAACTGCTGGGCGCGGAGATTGATCTCCTGCTGCGACAGCCCAAGCTGCTGCAACCGGCCCGCCTGCTGTTCCGTCAACGTCTGACCGAACTGCCGCGCCTGCTCCGCAAACCGCTGCTGCTCCAGTGACAAACCGCCCAACCCAAGCTGCGACTGCAGTGCTTGCTGGATGTCAAACTGCCGGCGCTGCTCGGCCTGCTGCTGGGCCGCCAACGTCTGCGCTCCACCCAACTGGCCGGTCAACTGCGCCCGCTCCAGCTCTTGCTGGCCCAAGAGGCGCTGGAGATCCATTGACAGGGTCGCCGCTTGGCCAGTCGCGGCCAGCCCAAACTGCCGAGCGGCCTGCTCCGCTGCCTGTTCCGCCTGCGCCACCCGGTTGGCCTCAAACTGGGCAAGATCCTGCGACGAGGCCAGCTCGGCCAGCCCTTGGCTCGCCGCCAACAACTGCGCCCGATCTTGTGCCTGCGTCTCAGCGGCCTGCTGGAGGAGCTGGGCGTCGAGGGTGGCCAAGGCACGGGCCTGCTGGCCAGCTAGATCGCCCATCCGACCGCCCCCCACCGAGGAGGCGGACAGGCCACGGCGGGCCAGCTCTTCGTTCAGCGCCTGCAGTTGGCCTTGATACTCCTGCTGCAGGTTGGCCGCTTGAGCGCCACGGATCTGCTGGAAGGCTTGCGTGTCGAAGCGGGATGGCGCCTGACCGAACTGCTCCAACTGCGACTGCAGCCGCTGGCGCATCTGCTGCGCCTGCTGGCTGCCGCCGTACTGGGCGAACGGTTGGGCTTGGGGCGCCGTTGGCGGGGCCGGACGGGCCATGCCCTGGCGCTGCAACTGGGCAAAGGTCTGCCCGGCCTGGGCAGGCGGTCGGGTGGTGGTCGTCTGGGTGGTTTGCCCATACGTCTGCTGCTGGCCACCGCCGGTCGTGTTGGTGGTGCCCAGCATCTCGTTGTAGCCGGGAAGACTCCCGAACGCGGTGTTGTAGGTGGTGGCCATAGGGATTCCTTACCGTCCGCCGAGGTATTGCGGGAAGTTTTGCTGCATGTAGGGCATCAGCAGTTCAGCAATTCGCCGCTTGCGCTCTTCTTCCATCTGGAACCGGCGCCGATCCTCATCAAACTGCTGCTGCGCCAGTCGCGTCTGGGCGTCCATTGCCGCTGACTTGGCGTCTGGGAGCATCCCCAACAGACCTTGCACACCACTGGCTAATACCTGCGGCTGCTTCATCGCATCACGCCACCGCATTGGCGGGTTAGTTGCCGGAGGTGGAGTTGTCGGAGGTGGAACGACTGGAGAAGGCATTTCACCGCCAAGGCCAAAGCCGATACCCGGCATACTGCCCACCCCACCATAGCCGCCAGCCCCAGCCCCAGCACCAGCGGTCATCCCGCCAAACGCCGGATTCGCGGCAATCTGCTGGTTCGCCTGCCCGATCATGCCGGATGCCCGACTCATCGCGCCAGAAATGTCAGGGGCTTTGGGCGCCAATAGCCCCTTCACGCCACCGGCCACCGCCTGTGTTCCCTTGCCGATGCCATACCCTTCTACCGCGCCACGCAACGCGCCGGGGATATTAGACAGGTTGAAGAAGCTCCGCCCTTCCTTGTCCGCCCCAAACGCGGCACCAGCCGCTGCGGCCAGTGGAATCCCGACACCGGGGATAAACGACAACCCAGCCGGAACGGCCTTTTTCAGCCATCCCTTATTCCGGTCGTAAAACCCCGCGACTCCGCCACGCTTCCGTGCCATATGCTACTCCTGCGCCGGGGGCGCGAGCTTGGAATCCAGCTTGGTGTACTTGCCCGTGAACGTGTCAAAGCTCCACTCGTTCGGGTCCATCCCGTCCGACTGGAAGGCGATCTTGGCCAGCTCGTCGCGCTCCGCGACAAACTTCTGCGCGAAGTTGCGGCACAGCACCTGCACCGCGATACAGGCGTCCTTCGTCTCGGGCTCCGTCATTCCGTCTCCTTCGCCTTGCGGGCGACTGCTGAGTTATCGACCAAGTTCGGATAGGGTCGGCCCGCCGCCTTCGCTCGGGCCTTGGCCTGCGCCTTCTGCTTGGGAGAGAGCGCCGTGGGCTTCTCCCCCTCCGGCGCGGGCTTCTTCCAGAAGGCGACCTTCCGCTTCTTCACGGATCAACGACCGGCGCCGCCGGTCCCGCCGCGACACTCACGTCGGCAGACGGCACGCCGAGCGCGGTCGCCACCGCCGCGCAGAGGTCCGCGTCCGTCCAGTCATCCGGCAGGCTGGCCGACTGGAGCACGACCACCTGCTGCACGGTGGACGGCCCGACCACCGTCTGCGCCGTGATGACGCAGTGGCATTCGGTCGTGGCGGACGGGTACTGAATCGCGGCGGTGTTGATAACGACAGGGGTGGACATGGAATGCCTCAGACGTTGTAGTAAGGGATTTTTACCTGCGTGGTTCCGACATGCGCGATGATGTAGCCCAACGGTGTGGCGGGAAGCGCCGACGCCCCACCCGCTGCACCGACCGTCGTGGCGGTCGTGTTGCCGATTGTCGTCGTGCTGGCCGCGCCAGCAGACGCTGCGCTAGCTCGCACCCAGCCCCCAGCCGTCGCATTCCCGCTCAGATACAAATCACGCGGACGGGTCGCCCCGCTGGCGCCGATGTCGTAGGTGGCGTCTACGCCAGCAACAAAATGACCGCTGCTATTGATACGCCAAGTATCAAGTGCCCCGACAATAAACCGCATCTCAGGCGTTGAAACTCCGTTAATGGCCGCATACCGGCTTGTTCCAGCGTTGTTGGTGAACTCCAATACGCTGAAAATGTCGTCAGAGGCGCGGGCACGAACGCGAACGCCAAAGTTGCCGCCATTGTCAGTTACACCACTGACGCCACCACCAGCCACGATATTCCGGCTAAGGAACAGATCACGCGGCCTCGTTGCACCCGACGCGCCGATGTCAAACGAGGCGTCGGTAACTGCCAGCAGGTGCCCGGCGCTATTGACGCGCCAGCGGGCAGAGCCGTTGGTGCTGATGTCCACGTTGTTCGCGCCCGTCGCGGCTAGCGCGAGAGTGCCCGCCGTAGCAGTCAACGTGACGCCCGCTGTGCCAGTGATGTCGCCCACGCTGGTGAGTGAGCCGGTAACGTTGGCCGTCCCGTTGAAGTTCTGGCCCCACAGCGTGCGCGTGGTCGTCAATGACGAGGCGGAACCCGACAGCGTGGCCGTGATCGTGCCAGCCGAGAAGTTGCCGCTGGCGTCCCGCGCCACGATGGCGCTGGCGGTGTTGGCGCTGGTGGCCGTCGTGGCGCTGTTGCTGACCTTCCCCGCCGTGCTGATCGTGGCGAGGTTGGAGTCCGCCAGCGGGGTCGTAAAGGTCACCGTGCTGGTCACCCCGAGCGTCCCGGAGAGCGACAGGTTGGCGGCGCTGATGGTCCCCGATAGCGTCGGGCTGGCGCTCATCACCACGTTGCCCGTGCCCGTGATGGCGTTCGAGACGAGGTTCTTGCTCCCGTCCGTGAACACCGCCTGACTGGCCGTCAGGGCCGACAGCAGCACCCCATCCGAGATCGTCAGCTTGCCCGTCGTATCCGCGATGGCAATGGCCTGCGTCCCGTCCTTCGCCTTGATGTTCGTGACCTCAAGGTTGGTCAGGTCCAGCGTGGTGGCATTGACCGCCGTCGCCGTGATCGTCCCGGCGCTGAAGTCGCCGGACGCATCCCGCAGCACCACCGTGCTGGCCACGTTGTCCGACCGCTCCACGATGCGCGGCGTAGAGAACTCGACGTAGTAGACACCGTTGCTGGCGTTCGCCCGCAGCACATACGCCACCGGCTGGTAGTTCCCGCTGGTCGGCTTGGTGCTGGTAAACCCGCCCGACCCGTTGGCGTACAGGATCGTCCCGACGCTGTAGGCGGCGGTGTTTACATCCTGCACGATGCCGGTGTTCGTGGCGTACCCCATCGACCCGGAGGTTACGGTCGCCGTGATGACGGCGAAGGCCGTGTCGGCGGCGCTGGTCGTCTTGACGACTTCCGGCAGATCCTGCCCGTTGTTCCAGCCGGTGACCTTGACCACGTCCCCCTTGACCAAGTTCTCCCCGGCCAAGACGGTCAGGGCGATATTCTCGCTGGAGACGGGGTGCCAGTTCGTGCCGTCGTCGAACCAGAGGGTGTAGACCCCGGAGTCGTCCGTGATCCACTTGCGCCCCGCCGTGCCAGCGGCTGGCCGGCTGGCCAGCGTGGAGGACTGGACGTGGATGCCCGTGTCGGCGTCGTGATCGTTGTAGGAGGTGCGGATGGTATTGTCTTTGCCGCGCACCGTGTTCGCATCAATCGGCGTGGTGCCGTTGACCGGGCTGGTGAACGTGGCAACCGAATGTTGCGCGACGGTGGTCGCCATAGACTATCTCCGGCTGAGAGAAAAGGCTTCCAACTGGAACCGACTGAAGACGGGAATCGCCTCGCCCGAGTCGATGATGCTGATGTCCACATAATAGCCCCACCCGCCCAACGGTATGCGGTAGGACCGGCTCCCGGCCCCACCCCACGTCCCGGTGCCCCAGACGGTGCCCGTCCCACCCCACGTCTCATCCGTGGAGGGCGGGAGGGAATAGGAGCCGAAGTTGTCGCCCGTGTTCCACTCGACCCGGCACTGGTCGGAGCCTTTGAGCTGGGCGGTGAGATACCCCCACCGGAGCGCCTTGGTCAGCGCATCGTCCCCGCAGTAGAGCCGGTGGCACTGGACCGTCATGGCGTAGCGGGACCCGCCGGTCCCGTCGGCCGCCACGTTGTCCTTGTAGATCCCCGGCGGATCGCAGAGCGACACCCAGCCGCTGGTGTCTCCCTTGAGGATGACCGGCAGGCCGTCGCTATCCAGCGTCTCGAACAGGCAGGTGGTGTCCGGGTTGGTATAGGCGCCATCCCACGGCCCGCTGAAAGCGTTCAGGACCGTGTGATACTGGTAGCAGCCATAGGTCGGGATGGTGATCCACAGCTCCTTGGTCGCCCGATTGATGACCGCCCGGATGTTGGCAAAGTCCGTCTCGGTCAACTGGCGGATGATGGGCAGGAGCGGGTCCGGCTTGTCCGGCGTCCCGACCGGCGCGACTTCCGCCTCGTTGCAGCGGTACAGTCCGCGCTCCGAGATGAAGAAGGCGACGTTGTTGGACGCCACGATGCTGTCCGGCGCGATGGTCCCGACATCTGCCGTGACCGCCGCTGGCGCGACATTCAGGTCGTCCTGGCCGTATCCCGTCAGGCGGCTGATACCCTTCCGGTGGAAGATGAGCAGGCTGGTATTGATCGACGCCAACCCAACCACCGCTTCGTCCCCGAAGGTGCGGACAATGATCTGCCCGCCGCTGGCCGCTCCGTTGCCCAGCGAATCGCCGTTGTTGAGGTCGGAGTAGAAAATGCTGTCCGGGAAGCTGGTGTTCCCTGCCGCCCACAACCGTTCGTTGTGGACCGCCAGTACGTCACACGCCACGGTCCCCACGATGTTCGTGGTCAGCGTGGTCCCGCTCCATTTGTTGAGCGCCCCACCGTCCGCGATATAGACCACATCGTTCCCCCCCGCATCCCGGAACTGGACGAAGCTGGGAACGATGGTCGTGGAGAGCGCCCCGGACTGGGTCGCCCACGTCCACGGGAAGGCCCCGTAGGTGGTGGTGCGGAGAACGCCATTGCAGACGGCGAGGATCTGCTGGGTGCCGTCGTCCTTGCGGAAGGTGAACCCGTTCAGGACGGGCGCGGCGGCGAGGGCCGCAGTGGAGGTGCGCTGCGTGCCGCCCCGCTTGGTGGCGGCGCCGTAGTCCGTGAGCCGGGCGTTGACCGACCGGCGCATCTGGTTGGGGGCCAGCGACGGGTCGTCGGACACATCGTTCAGTCCGCCGTCAAACTTCGGCTGCTGGTCCGCGAGGCGGACGCCTCCCGGCTCCGCCGCCATCAGCCGCCACTCCAGTCATACTTCTGATCCGGGTAGGCCATCATCGTCGGGTTGATCGTCCGGCGGCGCAGATCGTCCAGGAGCGACTGCCGCTCCTCGTTGGCCAAGGCACGGTAGTTGTTGGCCGCCGCGACTTCCGCCCCGCCCTTCAAGAGGAGCTTGGCCGAGGCGACCGCCGTCAGCAGCAGCTCGCTGTTGCCGGGGAAGTCGATGACGGAACTGTCCGACGCCAGATCGCTCAGCGACGTGGGCTTGTAGTTGACCGCCACATAGATCGTGGTCCCGCTGCCGACCGGCAGAATCTGCACGCTTGTCCCAATCGTGTAGTAGAGGCGCGGGTACGTCGGCAGATAGTTGGTGGTCGTGGCCAGCGGGACGTACGAGAACTCCGTCTGGTTATACAGGACGTTGCCGTCCGAGACGGAGAGAATCCGATAGAAGTTCTTCTGGCTGTCGCCCCCGCCGGTGGACAGGCTGGTGAACGGGATTTGCCCGTTGCTGTCCGTGGTCAGGGTCAACTGCTGGAAGGTGTAGAACGGGGCGGCGTTGAGGATGTTCGACCACTCCTCGTCATACACGCTGTTCAGCACGGTCTTGATCGTGTCGTCTGACCAGCGCGTGGACCCAACGGCATCCATGTACTCGCGGGTCAAAGCGATCAACTGCGCTCGGGTGACGGACGCCATACCGACTTACTCCCGGACTTTGGGGGGACGACCGCGCCGCTTCGGCTGGTTGGCCGGATTGGATGAGTCTAACACGTCCGCGATGGCGGCTTCCACGGCCTGCGCGGTGGGGGCCGTCAGATTGTACTGTTCGATGGACCGGGCGATGTTGCGGACCTCATCAGCCGGGTACTCCTTGAACGACCGCTCCAGATACGGCGCGGCTTCGTCCGGCGCACAGGTCATCGGCAGGTAGCCGACGATGTCAATGCTCCGGTTCGGGTCCACCTCGTTGGACTGGATCATCGCCCACCGCCGGTCGTTCTCCGCCCAGCGCATACAGATGGCCCAGTGGGCGTCCACCGAGTCCACATAGCGGAGTTCCAGGCGGGGATGCACCTGCCGAAGCCGTCGCTGGATCTCCGACGACGGCTCCGGGGTGCCCCGATGGCTCAACACCATCGGCATGGCCATCAGTTCTGCACCAGCAGCTCGACGTTGACCATCAGATCGACCGCCGCCGTCGTCACGGTGTTGTTCGTGGTGACCACGAACTGCACCGTGTCGCCGGTGTCCAGCAGCTTCTCCGCGTCCGTCAGCGTGGTGAGCAGGGTGACTGCCGTGCCTTCCTTGGCCGTCAGCGCCTCCAGATCCACGTTGTCCGTCAGCGTCACCGCCGTGTTGGCGCTGGCGTCGTACTTCTGCAGCACGGCCAAGATCGTCCCACTGGTGGACGCCGGGACGGTACCCGCCGAAACCACCGCCCGGTTGATGACACACTTGGCCGGATGCCCGCCAAAGCTGTAGGTCGTCGTCGTGTTGTTGCCAATGGCCGCATCACACCGACCGGCCAGCAGATTGGGCATGATGCCAAACCGACCGGCCAACGGGCTGAAAAAGTTTCCCATCGCACACTCCTCAAGAAAGGGGTGAAGGGGAGGAGCCGAAGCCCCTCCCCGTCACGCAGGTTAGACGACGTGCGAGAACCGCGCCGTGTCGGTGTAGCCCGTGATCGACCCGTGGGCGTTGCGGGCGAGGCTGGCGATGTTGCCGTACCACGCATAGGTGGTCTCAAACGCATCCCGGCCCTGAATCCAGCGCCACGGCCCGGCGCCCTCGAACTCGACGAAGCCCCAGTCCTTGGCATCCACCCACGCGAGCGAGGGGATGTGGAGGAGGTAGATCGTGCCGGCGGGGACGTAGTAGTCCGTCACCAGCGGGATGCCGCACACCTGCAGCGCCTTGTACCCGCCCTTGATCGTGGTCTCGAAACCGGCGCTGTCGAAGCGGCGCTGGGCCACGAACGACTGCATCAGCTTCTGGCCAAGACCCGGCGTGGTCATGAGCAGGAACTCCTTCGGACGGAGCTGGGCATCCTTGCCGGAGCGCCCGGCGATCCGCTGGATCAGCACCCAGATGTCGTCCTCGGTCGGCTGCGTGGCATCCGGGGTATCCGTGCCCGCGACCATCCGAATGCTATCCCAGATGCCGTAGGTGGAAGCCGAGATGTTGTGCAGCGAGGCGTAGGAGCCGCCCCGGTTGGTGATGTTGATGAGGCCGTTCATGGCCGCGTTGAAGGACGTATCGCTGGCGGTCGCCTTCACGATCTTGTCCGTCGAAGCCATGCTGCTGATCGCGGTGCCGAGCGTCAGCGTGGCGTTATCACCGCTGTTGCTGATCGCGGTGATGGCCGACCGGCCCAGTACGGCGTTCGAGCTGGAGGTATCCAGCACGGCGATGTAGTCGCCCACCGAGAGGAGCAGCCCGCCCTGCCCAGCGCCCGACACCCCGTAGGGGGACGAGACGATGATTTCGGTCGTGCTGTTCACGGTGCCGATGAGCGCCACCACGCCGTCCGACTTGTTGTGCAGCGCCTGCTGCATGAGGATCTCAGACGCCTGCTTGATTTCCTCCATCGTCTTGGTGGCGATGGTGGTGAAGGCGGCATCCTTGGACTGCGTGCCGACGAAGGCGAGGCCGTCGATCTGCCGGGTCGTGTAGGCGCGCACCACGCCCACATTGCCCTGCACTTCGGTGGCCGTCGTGTCGGGCGGGAAGTACCCGCTCTGCGAGAAGGTGGAGCCGGACGGACGCCCGACGACCACGTCGAAGAAGACGTTGTTGCCGCCCCAGCGCATGTTGCGCGGGCCGCCCGCCTTCGCCTTGTTGAGCTGGGCGAGGAGCGGGGTGACGAGGTTCTGGACCTTCTCGCGGTACTGGGAATAGACGTTCTTGAGCAGACCCGTCAGTTCCGCATCGGTAATGACAGTGGGTGAAGGCATGATCTGAAGTTCCTATGGAGAGAGAATGCGTTATCGAAGGGAAGAAAGCACCGACGAGAGGGCGCTTTCCACGGCATCGTCCACGGAGTGGATCGGCTTCGGCTTGGCCGGACGATCCGGGGTGACCCCCGGCTGGCCGACCGGCTTGAGCTTCTGCCCGACCATACGCTTGGCTTTCTGCGCTTCCACCTGTGCCCGTTCCAGTTCCGCGTTGGCCTGCACGGCCTGCACGGGCTGGGCTCGACGGACATGGGCCGCTTGCGCCCACAAAGCCAAGTCCTCGACGATGTACTGCCGGATGGCGTCATAGCGTGACGGGGAGATGTAGGGCGTCCCATTGGGCGCCACCTCCGCGTGCGCTTTCATCGCCATCTCCAGTCGAGACCCCAGTTCTTCCTCAGAAACCGTGGGCAGTGCCTTGCGAATCATCTCAAGGGCTGGCACGACTTCCTGCTGATAGAACTGCTCCCCACTGGTACTGATCTGCTGCAACTGGTGCTGGATCTTCAAGTCCTCAATGCGCTGTTCCGCACGAGCGGCCCGTTGCTCCGGCGAGTTCTCCGCGAGGTACGCCTCTTGGACGGCCTCCCGGAATGCTTCATCGGTCAGCAGCCGCTCCATCTGGGCTTCCCGCTCCATCAAGAGCTGCTGCGCCTGTTCGATCTGCGCGGCGGTCTCCTGCTGCAGCCGCTGCGCTTGGTCCTGATTGTACACGCCCCACTGGGCGAGCTTGACGACCTGATCCAGCCGGTCCTGTCGGACCTTGCCGTTGGCCTTGTATTCCACGATGAGGGCGGGGATTTCGACCTCGCCCTCGGCATCCATCAGCTTGAAGTCGGTCGCTAAGCCTTCGGCAACCGTAGGGACCGCCACGTACCCGTCTGGGAGGCTGGGCGCCTCCGCTCCCGGCTCATCACTCGCGGAATCCGCCGCATCTTCCGATGCCTCAGCGGCAGGCTCAGCCACGTCGGCTGGAACCTCGGCATCAGCAGACGGTTCGGCAGAATCCGGAACGGGCGCGGGAGGGGCATCCTCGACCTCTGGCTGGGGGACGGGCAACGCCGCCGAAACGGCTTCGTCGATGGCGGTGCTGATGTCCAGAACGGGTGCAGTCATACGGGCGTCCTATTGCTGGCGGGAGAGGATGTCCGCTTGACGAGCCGCCAGCTCCTCATCCGGGATACCCGCCAACGCCTGCTGCATCAGGGGGGCGACCCCGATGGGCGGGTTGTTGGCGGCGAGAGGCAAGTTGCCAGGCGGCATGGACGGGACCGAGGCGGCTGGCGGGCCTTGCGGCCCTGCCGGTGCGCCTCCGGGTCCACCCGGTCCACCGGGCGCGGGCGGCATCCCTCCGCCCTGTTTCTGTCCGGCCTGATTGGCCAGCGCCGTCCACCGTTCCTGCGCGGCGGCGATAATCTCGGGGGGCAGGTCGTCCTGCAGCAGGATCTCCCGCTCCAGCACGTCCTGATGGATCGCTTCGTTGTCCTGCCAGCGCAGCTCGGGGACCGGCGTCCCCAACCGAATGGCATCGGCAATCCGGCGGGCGCGGGCTTCCTGATCTTCGTCCGGCGACTGGATGTCCCGCGCCACGGCGAACTGCTGCCGGCGGCGGTATTCCTTGAGGTCGATCACGCCGGTCTGGAGCCAGTTGTCCAGCAGGTACATGCGGAAAGCCATCGGCATCGGCATCATGGACGCCTGCTCCACCCGCACATCCGACTGGCCGTCAAAGTCGGACGCACTCACGGCCCGGGCCAGATCGGGACGGCCCTTGCCAATGGCGCCGAGGGAGCGGGGCACATCGTACCCCCACGCCATCCCGGCCAACGTCACCTTCGCCCAGTCCGTAAAGGCATGGGCCATCGCGGCGACGACCGGGCTGAAGACGCGCTCCAACTGCTCGCGGGTGGCGATAATCGCTCGACCCGACTCGCCCGTGGCCTGTCCTCGGCTGACTTGGTTCCACCCGGAGGCGTTCTCAAACGCCTGCCGTTCCAGTGCCAGCGCCTCCTTCACATCCGCCCCAACGGAGAACCCGTTGACCGGCTGGATGGAATCGGACATGCTGCCCGCGCCCCGGACTTCGATCATGGAGGTGACGCCGCCCATGAACGTCTCGGTAGCAATCGCATTGGGGCGGGTCAGGAACCGGCCCCCGGCGTTGACGCGGATGTTCTCCACCCACTTGGAGAGGAGCGCATTGACGCGCATTTGATGGTCGATCCACTGCTCCATCACCGGGCGGGGGTAGTACGACGGATCGCTACTGCCGTCGCGTACCGGCACCACCGGGATCACACCCCAGAGCAGTGGGGCTGGGCCAAACACGACCTCGTCCCCGACCACCACCATCTGGAGTCCTTCCGGGAGGACATCCGGGTGGGGTGCCAAGTAGACGGTGAAGCGCTCGGTGACTTCCTCGTCCCGAAGCCGCTGCCCCTCGCCAATCGTCGTCTGCGTCAACACCCACGCGCCCATGCCTTCCGAGCCGCTGTAGGTGGGCGTATTGCCCGTATTGAGGCTGGAGGCGCTGGCATCCAAGCCCGCAATCCCGTACCGGAACGCCGCCTCCTGCCGGGCAATGACTTCCCGAATGACCACCCAGCGGGGCGCTTGGGTCGCGGTCGCGTTGGGCGACACGCGGACCTGCTCTACGCGGAGGGTCTGACAGCCGATATCGCCCAGCGGCTTCCGCTGCCCTGGACGCTCGCCTAGCCGCTCATCCCACGGGCCTTTGTCAGGATCCCAGTGTAGATGCCAGAAGCTGACCCCGTCCGTTTGCGCCCAGAACCCGGCCTCGCGGGCGACGCGGATCATGTTCTGCTGCTCGTACTGGTACTCCAGCGCGAGCTGCTGGGCCTGCGCCTTGCGCTTGTCTTCCGGGTCTTGGGTGGTCGGCGTGACCGCAAAGCCCGGCTTCTGGTCCATCATGATCTGCAGGCGCTGGTCGAGCGCCTTGTCCATCATGTTGTAGACCACCCGTGCCGCGTCCCGAGGACGGGACGGCTCACGCCACGGTCCCAGTCCCTGCGCCGAAATCCACTGCTGGCCGGCGCGGAAGAGGCGGTTCCGCTCGGCCAGGTGGAGGTGCATCTGGACGGATTCCCGGCGGGAGTCCCACAGGCTCCGGCACCACGCCGCCCACGCCGGCATATCCTCCCGCAGCGCCTCATCGGCCAGCGGGAAGTCATACCCGTACAGCGCCTTGGCCAGCGCGGCCTCCCGCTCGGCCATCGGCTGGCCGTTCTCTTCGGGCGGGTTGGGCGCCATCTGCTCGTTCGGGGACATCGGGTTGTTGGACAGGCCCGCCATGATCCGGGCCATCTCGTCCTCCAACACGGCGCCCTGAAAGGCCGGATCGGCCATCGGGTCCGCTTCAGGCGGGAGCATCGGGGGCATCGTCATGCGTCATCTCTCCGGCCAAGGCCCATCGCCATGCGGACTTTATTCCAGTCCCGATACTGTTCGTACTTCTCGCGGATGACGCGGGTCAGTTCTTCCTGCGCCCAGACTTCGTTTTCCTGCAGCGCCACCGCGATCAGATCCTCCGGGATCTCCACCGCCGCCGGAACGCCGGGCATCGACGGCATCGGCTCCGGGCGGCGAGCGGTCACTTCGCTCACCTGCTCCCACGCCGATGCCAGCCGGTGGACCGCGAAGAGCAGCGATCCACTGACAATCAGGGCGACGAGCGGCGCGTCCGTCATGGTTAAGCGAAGATCGTGAAGCCGCGCAGCACGACGGTGGACCGCGTCACGCCACCGACCGCCGGGCAGGTGATCGCCGCCGCCACGTTCTCGTCGCACCGGATCGGGGCACTGAAGTTGACCGCAATCGGGGCGAACGCGGCGGCGGGCAGTTCGACCCGCTCCACGGTCGTGGCGCCGTTCGTGATGGTCACACTGACCGCAGCGGCAGGCGCCGCGCCAGCCGAGACGCTATAGCCGGTGATGAAGTGGATCTGGCCACTGACAGCGGCCTTGGTCGCCGTGGCAGCCACGTTGGTGTTCTGGGTGGCCACTTCCGACCACTGGGTAAAGTTGCGTCCTGCGGTATCCGCCATAACGTCCTCAGTCGGTTTGGTTCCGGCGGAGCCGGGTGGTCAGGTCATCTCCCGGAGCGGGAGGAATCAACGACGTACTGGTACTCCCCGCCTGCGTCAACGTGCCCGTCACCGTCTTCGGCACGCGCCCCGCGCCACTCAAACTGGCGCTTTGGGTCAACGTGCCTACCAGCGCTTGAGCCGCTCGCAGCGATGACGCGGTCGTCCCGCTCATCGTCAGCGTGCCGGTCACCGCCTTGGCAAACCGGTTCAGACTGGCCATCGTCCCCACACTGGTCAGTGTTCCGGCCAGCGCCTTGGCGTTCCGACTGGTCCCAGCCAGTGCGCCGGCGTTCGTCAGCGTCCCGGTCACGGCCTTCGTCGTTCGAGCAAACCCCGAGAGGCTGGCCTGCATCGTCAACGTCCCGCCAACGACCTGCTGAATCGGGCCGGTGCCTTGCGTCTGGAGCAGGGTGAGTAAAGACATGGCTTACGGCCTCGTCCACCAGATACGCCACGGATGCACCGGGTCGTAGCTGTCCTGCACGACGGACAGCTCGGCCTGCGGCTCCAGCCGGAGCGCCTTCGCGTCCTCGGCCTCTTGCTGTGTGGCGTATGCCCCAAGACAAATGCTCATCGCTCACCCGTTCAGGTAGCCGTTTCTGCCGGTGTAGACGTTCACGCCCGTCTCAAGCGGTTCGGCTGGCCGGAAGTCCTGCGAGAAGGTGATGAACGTGTCACCTGCCGCTGCGGCGGTGGCCCCGTTGTAGCTGTTCGTCACGGTCCCGGCGCCCATCGTGCCGACGTTGCGGACCTTGAGGGTCACCTTGATCCGGTCCCCGACTGCAAACGTGTTGCCCGTCACAGTCGGCGCGAACGCCGCGTTGGCGGTGTCTGCCGTGGTGTACTCGGCAATCGTGGCCGGGACCGTGGTATCTGCCACGATGTTGGCCTGCACCACCCCTGCCGAGTTGGTCCGCTCAATCAGGATGCCACGCCCCGCGTTCACCGCGTTAGCCGACTCCAGTCCCCGAATGTTGACCGTGCACGTGCCCGCCAGCGTGAAGCCTTCCGGCATCGGCTCGCTGAACCACGTCAGCGCCTGTCCGCCAGCAGTGGTTGTGACCGTGATGTTCGTGCCGCTCGCCACCGTGGTCGTGACCGCGTTCGTGGACGCCCCGCCGCGTCGGGTACTCAGCGCGAGCTGGCCGGCGCCGCCGAGCGACGAGCTGATCGTGCGGAGGAAGAGCTGGGTCGGCATCAGATTTCGTAGCCCTGCACGTTGACCGTCACGCTTTGCGCGTTCGTGGTCGTCACGCGCACGACATGATCAGCCGTCCCACGGATCGGGAACGGGAAGGTCACGTAGACCCCCGGCTTGCTGGTCGCGCTGGGCGCGAACTCGCCGTCAAACACCGCAAGGTCGGTCCCTCGCGTGTACGTGGTGTCCGCCGTCGCGCCAAACCAGACAATGCAGGTGCCCGCCGTCGTGCCGTACGACTGGATCTGCATCCCGGTGACACACACCGAACGGCCAGAGCCTGGCGTCCACAAAGCCGTGCCGGTCTGCGCCGAGGTGTACTGGGCGACCTTGGTTGCGACCGCATGGCCCCGCGTCCGGTCCCACGTCGTACCGTTGAAATCGTAGAGCCGGCTTTGCGTGTGCAGCGTGTTGACGCTGTTGGACTCGGCGTCCGTGCCGGTCGTGTCCACGCTCACTGCATTCGTCCCGTCGCCGATCGCCACCACCCCGCCGACCCTGGTGACATCCACGTCCATCCCGTTCGAGATGTCGCCCCGGACCCGGTCCCACGTCGAGCCGTTGTAGACGTACGTCCGCCCCTCGACGTGCAGCGCGTTGCCGCTATTCGGCTCTCCGTCTGCTGGATCCACGTCCACCGTGACGTTGTTCGTCCCGTCCCCGACTGGGACCGAGGCGTTGGTCACCTTGACGTGCAACCCGTCCGTGCCGTTGCCCGGCGCGTCGGTCGCGTTCCCGTCTGTCCCGAGCGAGAGCTTGACGCGCTGGTGCAGCACGCCCCCGATGTCATCGGCGGCGATCGTTGCGCCTGATCCGGGCGTGTAGCCGACGTTATCCGCCATTACGTCCCCGTACTGACGGTCAGGGTGTACGTAAACTCAATCTGCGACCCGTTCACCACCGGAATGGCGGTAAAGACCGACCGATCCAGCAGCACGCCGCTCGTCGAGGCGGAGAAAATCCCGTGTTCCGTGATATTCTGCGAGGTCGTGTAGGTAATCGTCGCCACCGTCCGGTATTGCGTCGCCGCCGGCTCGCTTTGCGTCCCGGTCGCTCGAGCCGGACCTGCCGGCGTCTGCAATCCGGTGTCGCCGGCGCTTTCCGCGTTGGTCCCGGTGCCGGAATCGTGGAAATTCATCGTTTCCAGCTCGGTCAGGTTCTGGAACGCATCTACAATGAACCCGGCCCCCACGGTCGTGATGACCCGGCGGGATGCCACCCCGAGATCCGTCCAGTCTTCGTCTGGATTTCGGACTCTGGCCCGGAGTTCGGCGTTGAGCCCGATCTTGGCCAGCCGTTTGGCCTCTTCCTGCCACCCACGCAGCCGGTGCGGGACGTTTCGGAGCTGCCACAGCCGCCGGTTCATAGCGCCCCCCAGCATTTCTCTGCCTTGGCCACCACCTTGGCGACCGCATCGGCGGTGGTTGCGCCCGTCGCGGACAAGGTCGCGTCCGGGCGGATCAACGTGATCTGCACTTCCTGATGATCGGTCGTGATTTCCCGCAAATACGACGCCCCGTAGGTCGCGCACACCACATCCAGTGGGTGCTGCGGTGCCATCGTCGGCATCTCCGGCGCGTTATCCCCCGGCGCCCACCACGTCTTGAGCCAGTTCAGCATCAGTCGCAGTCCCATGCCCGAAGGCTCTTATTGACCCGCGAGTTGGGGTCGTTTCTGGTTTTGGCGCTGGTCAGTTTTTGCTTGAGCCCTTCCATCCTGCGACAGAAGGCGATGCGGCGCTTGGCTTTTTCCGGCGATTTCGCGGCGGCTGCCTTCTTCACCGGCGGTTTGATGTCGCGCCCTTCGGCACGGAGCGAGGCGCGGCCTTTGGCGTTGAGTCCACCGGACTCCGCCTGTCCCTCCTTCCGCTGCCACGCCGGAGATGTCGCCACTAGTCCTCCTCATCCTCCATCTCGTCCTCGGCGTCATCCTCCGAGGACATCTCGTCTTCCATCTCGGACTCGTCGGCCTTGAGGAGGGCGAGTTCGGCCTTCAAGTAGCCGATCTTCTCTTCCAGCGCGGCGATCTTCTTGGCCTTGGACATGCCCTCGCCCTTCGAGGCGTCGAGTTCGTCCTTCATCCCGAGGCGCTCGCGCTCCATCATGGGCTTCTTCGGGGCGCCCATCGCAATCATGATGGCAATGCCAGGCCCTTTGCGCTTCATGGCCGGTTTCCGCTTCTTCCCTGCCGCGCTCGCCTTCTCAATCACGGCTTCCATCCCGGACGCCTTGGCCATCTCACCATCCTCCTGGCAGTTGCCGCGCAAAGTTGCCGGTGAGGACTGACCGATTTCCGGTCACCTCCCCTTCCTCCTCAACATACGGGTCATCCCGGACCAGCCGCAACCCCGGCGGGGCCTCGGGCACCACCCCCTGCACCCGGTCCCACCCGTACAGGGCCAGCGCCAAGGCCATCACCCCGTCGTCATGCTCCCCTGGCGGGGCTTCATACCGCACCCCAGTGGCCGTATAGGTAAACTCGAACGCCTCCAGCTCCCCGACCAGCCAGCGGGCGCGGTCCGTGTCCGGAATGGCCAGTTCTCGGCCTTGGAATGCGGCAACCAGCCGTTGCATGAGGCGCAGTTTGCTGGGCTGGGTGAAGACATGAGGGGTCACATCCACCCCCATCCCCTGCAAATCCGACACAATGGCGTCCCCGACGCCGGTCGCGTCTGCCACGATGGGGGTTTGGCCCACCATCTCGCGGATTTTGCCCTTCGTGGTCGCCCACGGCGCTTGCCAGCGCTCCAGCACAACGATGTTCCGGTAGGCGTCCAGGCCGCAGACCACGGTAAAGTCCATCGACCGGGCCAAATCGACCCCGTACACCACTGGCTCCCCCGGTTCCACGGTCTGGATCGCCTCTTTCAGCGCCTCCAGCCCGAAGGGGTTGGCGCCATCGTCGGTCGGAATCCCCTCAAACTCCTGCGCGAAGACTTCGGGCGGCAGTTCCTTCTTGGCCGTTTCGATTTCCTCGGGCGGAATATAGGGGTTTTCTAGCGTCGAGGCGCGGAAACTCTGCCAGTCCGGGTCGTTCCCCAGCCCGCGATTAAACAACTGGACAAAACCGTGGCGCCGACCCTTCGGCGTCCCCAAGATCAGCGCTTTCCCGCCCAGATCGACCAGCGTGGGGCGGATGGCGGCCTGCCAGACCTCCAGCAGATCCCGGACAATTCCGGCCTCATCAATCACCACCAGCGCATATTTGCGCCCTCGGGATGGATCGGGCGTATCCAGCGTCCACACCTCAATCACCCCGCCCGTCACCAGCTCCAGCCGCTTGTCCTGCTCGCTCATCCGGCTGGTGACCGGCGCCAACCGATCCACCAACTCCCGCCACGCTTCCAGCGCAATCTTGTACGTCGGGGCGTACCAGGCGACCGGCATCCCCTGCAGCGCCACATCGCACACCTCCCGAATCCCACAGGCGCTCTTCCCCCAGCGCCGTCCACACATCACTACCCGAAACCGGGCCGGATGCACTGCCACCCGCTGCTGGCCCGGATGCCGCTTATGCAAGCGCACAATGGCCTGCTGCGTCCCGGTTTTATGCTTGCCAGCCGCACTCGCCATGTGGATAACTTCTGTGGGAATGTGGAGAACTTTTCGACTCGTCCCCTCTAGTTAACTAGTTAACTAGTTAACTCGTTAACTCGTTAACTCCGCGAGCCGGAGGCGCCCTCAAAGCGCCCACCCGGCGAGCGGCTCAGCAAGCCATCTTCATGTCTTGCTTCACACGCTCACCACTTCGGCGCTCCTGCGCCGCTTTCGCTCCCCCCTCCCTTTCCCTCCCCCCAAACTTGAGGGGGACACGAAAAGCCTGTCAAGAGGGAGATTTGTGATTGTTACATGAAATGTTTGTTATGTGGATAACTCTGCTGCTTTGTGGATACCTCCGCTGGGATAGCGCATAAAACCCAGAGTGTTTGTTCCTCCGCACGCTGGGTGGGTTGTTTGGGATTATCCCTTCCCTTGCCGTTTGCGCTGCTTCTTTGCTGCGGGCGCTGCTGCCGGTGATTGCTCTGGCGCATCCCAGTCGATCTCCCCCGTTTCTTCGGCGGGTTTTCCAGTATCCGGCAAATACACCGGCGCACTCAACAAGAGCGGTTCGGCTGCGGTAATGGCCGTCGCCACTCCGGCTTTCAGCGCCTCGGCATTCCGCACCGGCGCGTCGTCCTCGACGATCTTGACCTGCAGCACGGGCGAGCCCTGGTGCTCCACCGTCGTCTTCTCCCCGTACTCCGCCGGGTTCGTCTTCGCCGCCGCCCACTTCAACGTCTCAATCAGCACCCGATCCGTCGCCGTCGTGTTCGACGTGCTCTTCCGCGCCACATGGATCGCCTCCTCCGCAAACGCCTGCCCCATCAACCGGCGGGTCTTCTGGTACCGGACAAACCATGCCTCCTTCCCCACCACCCACTCCCGGACCGTCCCAGGCAACACACACCCCGGCTTCCCATACTTCGCCCCCGCCACCTGCCAGTTCCGCTCCTCCACCGTCTCCTGCAACGTCTTTCCCTGCGCCATCCCCGCCAACACCTGCTCCACCAGCGCCTCCCGCTCCGCCTCCGTCAACGCGACCACCCCAGGCATCCCGACCCTCCTCCGTCAAAAGTCCACCCCCAACCTACCCTCAAGCAGTTGACATGTACAGCCACAGAAGAAGTTGACATGTAGTGGCGTGGTCTGACCGTGGAGGGGTGGTATCCCATTTCCACCGCCTCCATCCGGGGGACACCCCCCCCCACCTGTCAGTTGTTACAGGTAACCGGCTATCCATGCGGTAGCTAGTTACCTGTCAGTTCTGACAGGCTATGGAACGCACGCACAGGGGCGAGTGTGGACGGGTGAAGAGCTGTCCCCTCTCGCCTCTCTCTGTCCCCTTTCGTTCCCCACTCTGTCAACTTCCCTAGCCTAGCTCCCCACTAGCTCCCCGCTCCCCGTTCTACTTTCGGCAGCGCATCTATATAAATGGCGCAATGCGTTGAAAATATCTGAGCCTAGACTATTGACACACTTTCGTAATACCCTTAAATATATGGTGTCGGCAGCGTAGTGAATGGCTGGACCGACACCAGGACATTGTACCGCCACAGGATCCCACATGCCACGCATCGCGAAAGCCCCTAACGGGGCGGTAGTGTACGAAGGGCCGTCCCGTATTGACGGGGCCCCCATTGTTGTAATCGTTACCGGATTAGCTGGCGCCAGCCATAACGCCAAGACAGGCGATATGGTGCAAAGCTGGATCCTTCGGGCCGATGTGGACCCGATCACGGCCCTACGCACCGGATCCGATGCTAGCATCTGCGGGGGGTGCCCGCACCGCCCCAAGCGCTTTGACGGGGCGAAGTATTTTCAGCGGTCCTGCTACGTCAATGTGGCGCAAGCCCCGTTGAATGTGTGGAAAACATACAAGCGGGGACGCTATCCGAAGCTCACGCTGGATCAGCTTGCCGCATCGGTGGCGGGCCGTATGGTCCGGTTGGGATCCTATGGGGATCCGGCAGCGGCCCCGCTGGCCGTCTGGCAAGCCTACACGGCCCTTGCCGCTGGCCGTACCGGATATACGCATCAATGGAAAAGCGCCAAGCTTCGGGATGTGACGGCCCTGTGCCAAGCATCAGTCGACAGCGAAACGGAAGCGGACAAGGCCCGGAGCTTAGGGCTTGGCTACTTCCGGGTCGCCCCGATGGGATCCGCTGCCAAGCCCGGGGAAATCCGCTGCCCCGCATCAGCGGAAGCGGGCAAGATCGCCACCTGTGCCACCTGTCGGTTGTGCGATGGCTCCGGTAATGCTGTGGTGATCGATGCGCACGGCATCGGGGCCCACTATGTGGCGCCAAAGCCGTCGCGACGGCTTGCCGTCCTATCCTAATCGCTCATTAGGGCCCGGAACGGTTCCGGGCCCTACCCTACCCTTTCCCTAGGAGCTTCCGCCCATGTACGGCCAGTTGATTAGCCTGTTAAATGATCCGACTGTTCGGTCCGAAGTACTCGCCCCCGCACTCATTCGCTGGATTGTCGCGTGCGTGGCGGTATGCATCCTGGGGGCCCTGTGGGAATCCCTGCAGGATGCCCGCTCGAAAGCCCGCCCCCGGGCCCGCCAGTAAGGGCCCCCCTGCGGGGGCTTGCGTACCCTGTCGCGAAAGTGTACCATACCGCTGTAACAAACTGTCGCCCCTTTCCCATTGCTCAGGAGACCCGCCACCATGCCCGCCACCATGCACAAGCTCGCGTCCCCGTTCCCGGCCGATATTGCCCGCATCCTCGAGCGCATCGGTTCGCGCAAGCGCTCGGCATACATCACGGAAACCCCGGCCGGGGGTGCCCGGACCCTGTACAGTTATTGGGATGGGGGCTCCCGGGATGAATACGCCGCCTGGGATGCGTCCGGGCAGCCGATTGCGCTTCCGATTGCCGGATGCCCGGGCTTTAGTGCGCCAGCTCGCGCCTGGACACCGGCGGCCGGGGATATCCTGGTCGAATACGGGACTTTCATGGGCAAGCCCGCCACACCGCGCATTACGCGGTACACCTAACCACTACCTTCGGAGACCCGCCACTATGTCGAAATGCACGCCCGATTGCACCCAATGCGGCCACCAGCCCGCCGCCGCCGGTCTCGGCGGATGGTGTCAAGCCTGTGAGGATGCGTACGCCGCGCACGCGGAACCCTCGCGGGAGGAAATGGAATCCCCCCCGCTCACGCGGGAAGAGCTGCGAGCCCGCTATCCCTGGGTCTACACGGCCGACTTCACCCGCCCGCTCCCCTTCTAACCGTTCCCGGAGACGCCCGCCTATGCCCACCTATCGCATCCCCGCCTCCCTTTATGTGGAGGCCGAGAACGTCCACGCGGCCCTGCAAACCGTCACGCAATACCTCGACGATGCCGCGCATGTCTTGCACGAACCGTGCGGGAGCCACTACCCCGGCCTTGTGGCCGTGGACGTCGAGACGCATCAGGCGGAGGAATGCCCGCCCGTTCCGGCGGAGGACTGAGCGCCGGAAACGCGCAACCCCCGGCCTCTGGGGAGAGTCAGAGGACCGGGGGCGCGGGAGACGGTGCCCGCAGCACCGTAAACGTTCGAGGGATGGTCGGGGACGGGTGAGAGCGTTTACCCGGTCACCCCCCTCTGGAACAGCATTCCAGAACAGCAGGGAAGTGAATCGGTTGGGCCTACCTAAACGCAGTCACTATGCTTTCGAGGGGGTGCTCCCGTCAGTTTCTCACGCTGACGCCCTTCACCTGCCCGCTGGCGCATATGGGCCAGACCCGACAGTCAGTCCGAGGGGGTGACCGGCCCCGTTGCTCGCCAGCAGCGCGGGGGTTTGTACCCGGACCAACCTTCATCCCGTTGTTTCTCGGCGTTGCTGCGGGCAACCCGGAAGGGAACGGTGTCAGAAACCTGCCCCAACATAGGAGAAACCACACGCCAGCGCAAATCCCCCTCTTGCGTCACCGCCCGCCCGTTGTACCTTCACACCCGTAACGCGAAACTGTTTCACAAACCAACCCAAAAGAGGAACCCGCCAGTATGCGTACCCCCCGCACCCGTTTTACCGGCACCTCGGGCGATCATGCCCGCTGGGAGGCCCTCGCCCGCACCGCCAGCGATCATGACCTGGGCGAGCATCACCCGGGCGTCAGCCACGGGGCCATTCAAGACGCCGCGAAGGCGTGCTATGTGGCCGAGTTGGCCGTCCGGCAGTTGGCGCTAGCCTTGGAGGATCTGGCCGAGACGGTGTATCTGGACCTCCCCTACACGCAGGCCCAAGCGAACGTGCACCCGACCAGCTGGTATGCCCAGGTGAACCGGATGAAGCGGGTGGCGGACGAACTGGAAGAGCTGGCGGAGCCGATAGAGGACGGGGACGATGCCTTTTCATGGCTGGCCGAGGTGCAGGGCCGGCTAGAGCAGTTGGCGGCCATGAATGGCGCCTCCCTGACGCTGGCCCGGATGGATGCCCGCAAGGCCGTCGAATCGGTCTGGCAGCGGCTTGGACAGACCATCCCGGGGGCCGCATGAACCTCACCAAAGCCATTGCCGACCACGGCCCGCAAGCCTTGGCCGACATCGACGCCCGCATCTCGGCCCTGCTGAAAGAGCTGGCCGATTTACAGGCCAAGCGGGTCAATATCGTCATGCATTTGTGCGTCGAGGAGGCCCTGAACGGCCTCTCCCCGATGGCCGTGATTGAAGGAGGGGACGATGTATGAACGGCTGATTCTGGTGGCCTTCCTGTTCTGCTGCCTTGCGGCAGTGGGCGTGTGGGGGCTGTGCATGGCGATCAAGCAGGACATCTACGAGGCGGGGCGAGACACGCGCCACACTGATCCTGGCTGCGATCCGGTCAGCTTGCGGAACGCCGGACGGCAGGGGAGGGACGCATGAGCGAATCCCCCCAGCTCCCCGACCTCTCCCCGGAGCAGATTCGGCGCTTGCTGACCCTGAATCGGGCCTGGAAACACCTGCTGGACGGCCCGGCGATGGACGCCGCCGCCGATGCCGTGATCGACCTCGCGCAGGACTTTCTCGGCCTCATCCAACGCTCCCCGAACGTCAAACGGGAGCGCCGCATCCTCGCCATCACCCTCGCCACTGCCGCTGTCTCTGCCGCCCGCCAGGCGGCGATCATCCACACAAAAGAGGTATCATGACCGACCGTTCTGCTGCCGCTGGAGTCCTCTGGGCCTGCTCTAACTGTCTCTACTGGGATAAAAACACCGAGATTTCTGAGGATTTCAGCGCCCCGATGGGGTATTGCCGAGCCAATCCGCCCATCATCAGCGCGACGAAGTACAGCCCCGCGAAGTTCCCGATCACCGATGCCGATGGCTGGTGCGGGCGGTTTGACGAAGATCCGTTGGCGGGCGCATGAGTAGCGCCCCGACCGACTGCCGTGTCCCCGACCCAACCGACGCGAAGGCTGACGGGAACTTCGGCAACCACCGCGCCGGCTACGGCGACCGGCTGGACCGCATCATCGCCACGGCCCGGAAAGGCTGGACGCTGGCCGCTGGCGAAGGGCTGGTGCTGGTGCAGGAGATCGACCGGCTGCGGCAAGAGAACGAAACGCTTCATTCGCGTGTCCTATCCGGCAGCCTTGAAGATCGGTCTGCCATTCATCAACTCCAAGATCTGAACCTTCGTCACCAAGAAGTGAACGACAGGCTCCGGCGCATCCTCACCGCGCTCCGGGAGCCGAGCGAGGCAGTGGTAAAGGCCGTAAAGGATGCCATTTACGAAGAACTTGGCATTGACTACTGGGATGGTAAAACACGCCGTATTCTGTACTACGCCGTCGCGGCGGCAGAGCAGGAGGTAGGCGCATGACAGAGACCGACATCCAGCGATACGCTCGGGAGGTCGCCGCCGTGGATCTGGATCATGAGCGCAACCAGTACACCACCACGCTGGAGTACCGGCTGGCACATGAGGTGGTACGGCTGGCGCGGATACTGAACACGCTGCGGGAGCCGAGCGAGAAGGTGCTGCTCGCCGCTGTGGAAGCCGTGTCCTATGGCGCGTCTTATGCCGCGCTGATGCGCTGCATCCCCGCCGCCGTGGCCGCCGCCGAGCAGGAGGTGGGCGCATGACCACCGACCGTTCACCGTTCATGCATCGTGAACGCAAACCCGGCAGCCCGGAAGCCATTGCCAACGGCTGCACCTGCGCGGCTGACGACAACGCCCACGGACAGGGCGTGATCCTCAAGTACAGTCCACCGGGCCAGCCGACCCGCGCATGGTGGATCGCTCCCGACTGTCCCCTGCACGCTCTCCCATCCTGACCATATGCCTGACAAGACCTACGAAACCTCCGCCCTCCTCATCCTCCGCTCCCTTGCCAACCACCCGGACGGCCAGACGCTGGACGAGCTGGCGCTGGACCATCCCGACCGGCTGACCGAGACGCTGCGAAGCGCTGCCTGTCGGCTGACCACGAAGGGTTATGCGGAGCGGGTCGCCACCAAGACGTGGCGCATCACGGAGAAGGGGCACCGCCTGCTGGCTGGGGAGGGGCACCTCAACAACTTCCGGCCCCCGACCAAGGAAGAGATCGAAGAGAACAAACGGCCCCCAGCGCAATGGGTGAACCCTATCCGCGCCCGCATTTTGGCCCCCACGAAGCGCATCGCATGAACGATTCTTCATACATCGACCTCACCCGACGAGGGACGCCCCGGCGCAACAAGACGTACCAGCGTGTCTCGAAAGCGGGCCGGGAGGCGGCGATCCGGCAATGCCTGTTGCAGGGGATCAGTGATCCGGTCGAGCTGGCGAAGCGGCTGGGGTGTACGAAGGAGCTGATCCTCTACTACGCCCGCCGGATGCCCGACCTCCAACTGGAGCCGTGGAAACCCCTCCCCACCGTCCGCTGGCGCACCCGCTTGGCCTGGAAGATCGGGGGGAAGAAAGCCAAACGCTGACCCCCCAAACGCCAACACCCCCCGGGGTTGAGTCGGGGGGTGCGGCACACACTCAAGGAGGAGAATCCCGCCACAGGATTCACCGGACAATCTAGGCTGGGGGATCATGGCTGGCAAGCGGCAACATCGCCCAATAGTCCTGCCGGAACTGGGGTGTCAGTTTGACGTAGCCCACCTCATGGTCCCCCCGAAGGTCTGCCGCTGCATAACTGACGATGGCCGGTACGTCTCCGAGCCCTGACACATGGTAGCTCCCCGTCTTCCACCGGTAGCACATCGTGGGCGTTCCGGTCATTTCGTACAACGACCCGCCTGACTGAAAGGTCATAGCCCGATCTTCAGCAAAGTTGATGTCGGGGATGGTAATGCGTTGCAGGAAGGCTTGGGCGTACACATTCCCGGCATTGATGCTGTCGATGATGTGCCGATAGACTCCCTGCTCAATGAAATAGGCTTGGGTATGCCGGTAGATGTCATAGCCTGGCTGCTGCCGGATGACATCCAGCACGCGCCGTAAGGCGTTCGGCGCCAGCAGGTCGTCATCGTCCAACCGGTAGACATACGGATACCGGCACTCGCTGAACCCGTACTCTAGCTTCTTGCCGAGCGAGCTGAACCGCTCGTCGAGGTTGTAGATGCGGATCTTCGGATGGTAGAAGTCATACCAGACGGTCGGGGCATCATTGATGATGACCATCTCGGTCTCCGGCTCGGCCTGCAAGAGGAACGAATAGATCGCCTCCTCCAGCAGCGCCCGCCGCTTATACGTCGGCGTCAGGACGGAGAGCATGGCGTCTCCAGTGCGATGATCGTCACCGTCGCCCCGGCCTTGGTCTTATCCCGGGGGGCGCTATCGTCGAAAGCCCAACAGGCTTCCCGGACTTGGCTGTCGTCCCACCAAATCGCCTCGGATTCGGTAATTCCATCTAGGAAGGCCTTTTGGAAATTTAGGTCTCGGCGCCGTCGATCCGGCTCCCGGACCACCACCTCCAGCCGGATCCGCCCCTCCGACCGGGGCCATTGGGCCTTCTTGGCCTCGGACAGCGCCAGTCGCCCGATCAGCGTCTTGGCTTGCCGGTATTGCGTACTGAGGATGTACCCCTTGATGTACTTCCGGTTGTCAGAGACCAACGCGGCCCAGGGAACGTTAAAGGTCAGCGTCGGCGGCATGAACCTGCTCCTCCTCGGTAGGTGGCCGGATGAAGCAGGGAGTCGTCGGCCCCACCCATGCCCCGATCACGTTAACGTGCCAATGCTCCCACGCCTCCTCCTCGGTCATCCCCTGCTGCTGATAGGACGCGATGACCTTATCAAGGTCATAGCACCGGATAGGCGGCTGCCCAAACCGCTCCACGATCCCGACCAGAAACGGCTCCAAATCGGGATAGGTGATCTGCCCTTCCTCTTCATCGGTCATAGGAGCCTCGGCCTGAGCCATAGGAGGTGAACTTGGGCGTGGACTCCGGTACCGGCTCGGCCACCCGAGGCTCCAGCCGCAGCGTCGAATAATCCCACCGCACCGGAATATCCATCACCCCACCATGCCGGTTCTTGTCTAGGATGAGCCACGTATTGGCACAGCTCCCCACCCGCTCGAACCGCGAATGATCGAACAGCAGCACCTGATGGGAATCGTTCTCGATGGCGCTCCCGCCCATCAGGCTCTGCGCCACGGGACGCTCCGCCCGGTTGGCCGAGGTCTGCCGGTTGAACTGGGACAGGGCAATCGTCGTGCAGCCAATGGTCGCCGTCTGCTCCCGAATCCGGTGCGCCACCTCTTCCATCCGTTCGTGGATGGAGTGCTGGCCAGAGGTCCAGGCGAGCTGGAGGTAGTCCATCACGACATACCGGCAGCCCTGCGTCTCATGGTAGAACTGCATACACTGCAAGACATCACTCAGCTTGGACAGCGGCTTCCGGTTGACCAATACATGGCCCCCGGTACTCTGCCGGATCTCGTCCATGTACTGCGCTGCCCGATGATAGGCCGTGGAGTCAAAGTGCGGCCCCTGCTCCAGCGCCCGGACCGACTCCCCGGAGAGGATGGCCATCAGGCGGGTCGCCAGCTCGGAGCGCCCCATCTCCAGCGACAGGAAGCAGACCACCTCCCCCCGCAGAATGGCTTGGGCCGCAAGGTTGAGCCCGATCAGACTCTTGCCCGTCCCGGTATTCGCCCCGATGGTGACGAACCAGCCGCGCCCTAACCCGATCCCTCCGCCGTTCCCGCCACAGCAGGTATTCCACGCCGGAAGCATGGTCGGGATCGCGTCAATGGGTTGCAGCTTCTCATCCAGCATGACGCGGAGCGTATCACCCGAGATGGAGTCGAAGGCGACCGCTGGCCCTTCCGCCCCAATCGGGATGGCCGTGGAGAGAATCTGCCGCCACAGGCTCTGGAAATCCCCGCCGAGCTGCTGCACCGCTTGGTGCAGATCCCCGAAGTCCTTGAGGATCGGCGCTTCCGGCCCCGGCTCCAGCTTGACCTGCTGTAATACCGTGGCTTTCGGCAGACTCTTGGCGACGGCGGCCACCAGCGTGGCGCCCCCTTCATCCGGCTCCTGCCAAACAATGACGGGCCGGTTGCCGATGAGCTGCGTGTACTCTGGCCGCCACTGGGACGCTCCAGGTAACCCCACGGCCAGTACGCCCCGCTGCCAGGCGGCATGACAATCGGATTCCCCTTCCACCAGCAGCACGGCCTGCCCAGCGGGCGCCTTCGCCAGCCGGTCTTGGCCGTACAGCGGCGCCCCTTCCCCGTCCTTGTCCCAGAAGGTGCCCTTCCGGGTGCGGAGCTTGGTGCGGAGGAGCTTCCCCTCCCCGTCGTAGTACGGGATGGCCAGCAGGGTATCCCCGTACTTGCCCGGCTTCTCCGTCACGCCGTAGGACTGCAAAGCCGCCAGCGCCAGCCCTTTCCGTTCGGCGTATTCGTGCAGCGTCAGGCCGTTCGACTGGCTGGTCTTGGCTTCTGGCAGCGTGACGTGCAGCAGGTCGGCCAGCGTGTCGAAATGCTCGGTAAACCCGCACGCCGCACACCCCCACTGATAATCCCCCAGCCACGCCGAGGCATGGCTGTCGTTGTGGCGCGGGCAGCGGAACGCGATGGTCTTCCCCGTCTTCTTGGCTCCATAGCGCCCCCGGAGGAGCGCGGCCTTCAGAATCCCGTGGCGGTCGAGATGATTCATGAACTACTCCACACTCCACGTCCGATCCTGCCGCTTCACCTTCGGCACCCCGTTCACGGTCGTGAAGCTCTTCTCATGCAGCAGGAGCTGATCCTGCGGCACCCAGACGAAACCGCCCGTCATCGTCGCCACCACCCAGAGATGCTTGTGCTGCGCCGGCGTGGTGGAGAACCCGTCCTTCACATGGTCCACAGCGAACCAGAGATACCCCAAGAGATCCGTCATCCCATGCCGCTCCGACAGGACCGAGCAGGGCATCTCATGCAGGTAGTCGCACTGAAACACCTCGGCGTCCCAGCCGTAGCTATCCCAGGTGGCCGGCACGATGTCGATCTCATCCGGCGGGACGGGCAGGTCTGCATCATGCCGCAGCGCATGAAGGGGAAGGTCCACCAGCATCGCCCCGTCTTCCAGCAGCACATGACAGCCGAGTGTCCGGTTGGGTTGGACACTGACCCCCCACCAGACCGCCGGAATCAGCGCCTCCCCGGTCGGTTCTGGGCGGACGAACTGCGGCACGATCCAGACGTAGCGGTGGGTGGGCAGCGCGATGTTGTGCGGCATCAGCTTTCGTCCCCCTCATGCCAGCCCATCGCCAACCATTCCTCACGGGTGATGCCGGTCAGCAGAAACTCCCGGTCGTCCGCATCCAGATGGGGGCAGATGTGCTGAATCAGCCGGGTCCGCTTCGGATCCGCCAACTCATCCAGTTGCGCCTGGGTGACGGCAATGTCACGGGTATGCACCGTGCCCGTCAGCTTGGAGGTCTTGGTGATCTTCATGCCGGCTTCGCCAGTCGGTCGAACTCGGCCACATCCTGCCCGGACCGCGCCCACTCCTCCCGGGTCCGGCCATAGACGGTGACGGCCACATACCGCCGGTAGAGCTTGTCGGTGTAGAAGCGCGGGATGCCAATGCGGAACCGAAGCGGCGACTTCTCCCGCTCACATTCCGCCCGGTAGTTCCGAGCCGCTCGAAGCAGGTCGTCCGGGTCGGCCCCGTCCTTCAAGGCGTTGCGGACCCCATCGCGGGCATAGAAGAGGTTGTGCGGCGTATCACGCTCCGGGTACAGCGTCAGAATCTCGTCCGTCAGCGCGTTGACGAACTGGTCGAGATCCTTGCGGTCGGTCGGGAGTTGGAAGGCAGGCATCAGCGTTTGCGGCGGGAGTGAGGGCCGGTATTACCACCCCGAGGACGGAGCGGCACCCCAGCGTCTTTGAGGAGTTTGTGGATTGCTTGATAGCTCACGTCCACGGCAGTCGCAATCTGGCGAATGGTCATGCCGTTGAAATACAAGTCGCACACCATCGCCCGCCGGGCGAGGTCGGGATACGGGCCGAGATGTGGCAACCGATCCCACTGCTGTTTGATGGTCATGGTCGGTCCTCCGGGGGTACCCCACGGGCTTTCTCCCAGTCGATGGTGCGGTTCACATAGTCGATCCCGGTCCAGGCGGCATAGTCGGCCAGACTCCGCACCGACCCCAGCCCATACACCCCGCCAAAGCCGGGACGGGTCACCAGTTGGCGCTGCCGCCAGTAGCTCCCCTGCTGCCAGATCGCGTGTGGGATGGGCCGCTCCCCCTGCGGGTCATCGGACCAATGCACGGGCCGGATGGTCGGATCTTGGTCACCGTTGTAGATGTGCCCAATCGGGTTGTCTACCGGATGCCAGATGTCCCAGCCGTGCGTGAACAGCCGGAGCGCCAGCAC
>JACCDU010585769.1_pt1 | contig 30929 bp, 26 predicted proteins | sample 7446081 | NCBI WGS metagenome assembly JACCDU01 (sample SAMN15323447, study PRJNA562643) | freshwater metagenome | isolation source: river surface water | place: USA:Blue River Watershed | collected 2017-08-17
AAAAAAGTGGATCCTGTGGTCATCAAAATTGATGTCGACGCCAGCAGTGTGATCAATTGGAACGGCAAACCCACTGCAGGCCGCGCAGACCTTGAAGCCAAGTTGGTAGAGGCTGCCGCCATTCAGCCACAACCCGAGCTGCACATTCGCTCGCATGCCAAGGCTAAGTATGAATCTGTGGCGCTGGTCATGGCCAGCGCACAACGCCTTGGCTTGACCAAGCTGGGCATAGTGGGTTCGGAGCAGTTTGTGAACTGATTGATTGAAAAGTTAATTTATGAGCGATACGTTTCCACGCCTGTTGGGGGATGTGGGCGGTACAAATGCTAGATTTGGGTGGCAAGCATCACTCGCGAGTGGCGTACAACATGTTCAGGTTTTACCTTGCGCTGACTACCCCTCACTCGAAGTAGCCATTCAAACATATTTGAAGCAACAAAATTTACCTGCACCTCGAGCATGCGCACTGGGCATTGCCAACCCGATCACGGGCGACACCATTCGCATGACCAATCACCATTGGACTTTTTCAATCTCTGAAATGGCACGCAATTTAGGCGTGTCCAAATTGAATGTCATCAATGACTTCACAGCCTTGGCCTTGGCCATCCCCTCCATTTCTAAAGACCATTTGGTTCAAATTGGAGGCAAAGATTCCGGCATCTTGGGCCCCAAGGCCATCATTGGCGCGGGAACGGGGTTGGGCGTTTCTGGCTTGTTCCCCGTCAAAGCAAGCCTTGACCAATGGGTAGCCATTGCAGGCGAAGGCGGCCACGCAACGCTGGCAGCACACACTGAAACTGAATACCGCGTCATTGAATTGATCAGGCAACGCTATGGGCATGTGTCTGCAGAACGAGTGCTGTCAGGTCAGGGTTTGGTGGACTTGTACTTGGCGCAACGCGAACTCCAGCAACACGCCCCTATCGAAGTGACAAGTGCTGCCGACATCACCCATTGGGCCTTGAAAAAAAAAGACCCATTGGCCTTGCAAAGTCTAGAGATGTTTGCAGGATTTTTAGGTTCGGTCGCTGGCGATTTAGCCCTTACCTTAGGTGCTTTGGGCGGCGTTTATTTGGGCGGCGGCGTGGTGCCGCGGTGGTTGGGTTGGTTTGAATACTCCGTGTTCAGAGAACGTTTTGAAGCCAAGGGCCGGTTTCGCGAGTACCTGAAAGACATTCCGGTTTTCGTGATCAATGCGGCCGAGTCCCCTGCTTTATTGGGTGCATCTAGATCTTTGAACTGATTAAGCTTCATGCAGATCGTCCAGACATTCAGATCATTTTTCACATCCTTGTTGACGCTTCTTGTCAGTGCGCTCATCCACTTGAGTGGTCATGCCCAACTGGGTGAGACGCAGAGCGCGCACGTGTTACCGAAACCAGAATCAGGACGCATCGAAAGAATGGCCAACTTCCCATCGCAACATGTGGATGCGCGGCATGTGGATGTTTGGTTGCCCGACAATTTTGAGTCTCTCAAAGCTGCAGGGCAGCGCTTCAATGTGATCTACATGCACGATGGGCAAATGCTTTTTGATGCGCAAACCACTTGGAACAAACAGGCTTGGTGGGTTGACAAAACCATCACAAAACTGATGCAGTCTGGGCAAATTGGACCCACCATGGTGGTGGGCGTTTGGAACAATGGCAAGTATCGTCACAGCGAGTACTTCCCTCAAAAGCACTTGCAACATCTGCTACCAGCCCCGCGGCAGTTGCTGTTAGAAAAGGCTTTGCAAAACAAGCCACAAGCGGATGCGTATTTGCGCTTTTTGGTGCAAGAACTCAAGCCCGCAATCGACCAACGTTATCCAACACTGCCTGGCCCCGCCAACACCGTGTTGATAGGCTCGAGCATGGGCGGCCTCATTTCTGTTTATGCCATGAACGAGTATCCGCACATTTTTGGCGGTGCCGCAGGGCTCTCAACTCACTGGATCGGTAGCCACGTAGCCAATTCGCACATTCCACTGGCTGCCTACATTTACCTACGCGATCACTTAGCGCCACCCCAAGGCCACAAGATCTACCAAGACCACGGCACCACAGAGCTTGACGCTCTTTATGCGCCCTACCAGAACTTTGTCAATCAACTCATCCGAGACAAAGGCTACAAAGAGCAAGGCGTTCAGGCGAATTTCATGACTCGCGTGTTTGAGGGCACTGGCCACAATGAAAAAGCTTGGGCCGCTCGACTTGAGATTCCAGTGTTGTTTTTATTGGGTAAATGAAACGAAAATACGCAAAGCACAATCGTGCTTTGCGCCTGAAAAGTCAGCATGCTGCTCACCACCGCCTAGGTGAGCAGTGTGCTCAAACGATTGAAGAATCAGTCAGCGTACTTGCCACTGGCATCCACTGCGGTTTTGATCTTTTGAATTTCTGCAGCCACAAACTTTTTGTGTTCAGCAGGTTCAACGCGTTTGTCTGTGACCACCAAAGCGCCCAAGCCTTCTTGCTTCTTGATGAACTCAGGGTCCTTCAAGGCTTTTTTCATGGCTTCATTCAATGCAGTGGTAATGGCTGGAGGCGTGCCCTTAGGTGCATACAGACCATGCCAAATGGTCAGGTCAAAACCCTTCATGCCCATCTCTTGCAATGAAGGATAGTACTTCAACGATTTGTGATCCGACAAAGGCTTGGCGGTGGTCACTGCGAAGGCTTTGATACGGCCAGACTCAATTTGAGCGGTGGTGTTGGTGGTTTGATCGCACATGACATCAACTTGACCGGCAACCAATGCATTCATAGCGGGTGCTGTACCGCCATAAGGAATGGTGGTCATGGCTTCTTTGGACTGCAACTGTGCTTGCCACAACATGCCGCAAATGTGCGAAGCTGAACCCAAACCTGCATGGGCAATGTTCAACTTACCCGCATTGGCACGGATGTAGTTTTCAAAATCGCGGTAGGTGTTGGCAGGCAACTGCGGTTTGCCAACCAAGGTCATGGGCACATCGTTGATCATGCCTAGGAATTCAAAGTCTTCCAAGGGCTTGTAGGAGAGTTTGCGGTAAAGGGCTGGGGTTGCAGCCATGCCGATGTGGAACAACAGCAGTGTATGGCCGTCGGGGTTGGCACGTGCCACCTTGGTCGCGCCAATGGTACCGCCAGCACCCGCCACGTTTTCGACCACAAAGTTGCCACCTGGCATGGTTTTGGCCATGGCCACGGCCAGGTCACGAGCAACTTTGTCGGTGGGGCCGCCCGCGGCAAAGGGAACTACAAACGTAACTGGCTTGGTGCCTGGGAAATTTTGAGCATGCGCAACCATTGACAAGGCAGCGGCAGCAATCACTAGCAAACGTTTCATTTTCATCTCCTAATTTGGAACGCGAAGTGTAGTGGGACATTGGCCCCAAAGCTACTGAAAAAAAACTGCCAATACAAAAATTAAGGGCATTGAGGCCCCAATTTAAACAGTTCCTGTGCAAAATCAAATGTTCATTGGTAGCTGCGGGCGTCTTCAATGACCTTGCCATCGTTGGTCAAAGAGCCCGGTGCCACCAACAACACCTCACTGCGCAATTTGGTGATGTCGCGAATGGCTTCGGCAATTTGGGCCTTGAGTGCTTCGGCATCGCTGTTGGAAGCTGTCTCGGCATGCAAAGTCATGCTGTCGTTGGCCATTTCGCCCTGGACCACCAAGCGGGCTTTGAGCACCGCTGGAAAACGCTTCACCACTTCAGCCACTTGGCCCGGGTGCACAAACATGCCGCGCACTTTGGTGGTTTGGTCGGCACGGCCCATCCAGCCCTTGATACGCTGGTTGGTGCGGCCTGTGGGACAGCTGCCCGCCAAGATGGCCGACAAGTCGCCGGTCCCAAACCGAATCAAGGGATAGTCGGGGTTCAAGCTGGTAATGACCAGCTCGCCCACCTCTCCTTCAGCAACAGGGTCACCGGTACCAGGCCTCACAATTTCCACAATGACGCCTTCATCCAGCACCAAACCTTGGCGCGCACTGGTTTCGTAAGCAATGAGGCCCACGTCGGCGGTGGCGTAGCACTGATAAGCATCTACACCTTGGGCAGTCATCCAATCGCGCAGGCTAGGAGGAAAGGCTTCGCCAGAGACCAAGGCTTTTTTCACAGACGGCAAGGCCACGCCCATTTCGGCCGCTTTTTCAAGAATGATTTTCAAGAAGCTGGGTGTGCCGATGTAGCCCGCCGGCTGCAGCTCGGCCATGGCTTGCACTTGTTGTTCGGTTTGCCCAATGCCTCCCGCAAAAACCGTGCAGCCCAAAGCGTGCGCGCCCGTTTCCATCATGGAGCCAGCCGGTGTGAAGTGATAACTGAAGCAGTTGTGGATGAGTTCGCCAGACTTGAAACCTGCTGCAGAAATAGCGCGGGCCATGCGCCAATAGTCGGCGCGAGCACCTTCCGGTTCGTAAATGGGGCCAGGGCTTGAAAACAGACGCGGCATGTGTTTGCCATAGGCCACGGCACTGAATCCACCAAACACACTGCCACCCTTGGCGCGTGAAGCTTTTTGCTGTTCCTGCAACTCATGCTTGCGAATCACAGGCAGTTTGGCCAAGGCGCTGCGCGAGGTGATGTCTGCTGGGTTGATGCCCTTCAAAGACTCTGCAAAGGCCGAGGTATTTTTTTGAGCGTGTGCAATTTGCACAGGGAGGGCGGCCAACAAGGCCGCTTCGCGCTGTTCTGGGGCGCGCGTTTCCAATGCATCCATGTGCGTCTTCATATACTTCCTTTGAAGGTGACTGGAGAAAATTAAGCCAACCAACGCTTGCGGCGTTTGTAGCTCTTCACATCTTTGAAGCTCTTGCGTTCACCACCACCCATGCCGAGGTAAAACTCTTTCACGTCTTCGTTGGTTCGCAGGTCTTCGGCCAAGCCATCCATCACAATGCGACCCGACTCCATGATGTAACCGTAGTCAGAGTACTTGAGCGCCATGTTGGTGTTTTGCTCTGCAATCAAGAAGGTGACTTTTTCTTTCTCGTTCAAATCTTTGACGATGTTGAACACCTCCTCCACAATCTGCGGCGCCAAGCCCATAGAGGGCTCATCCAAAAGCATGACGCTGGGATTGGTCATGAGCGCGCGTCCAATGGCACACATCTGCTGTTCGCCACCCGAAGTGTAGGCAGCTTGGGACGTGCGGCGTGTTTTCAAGCGAGGAAAGTAGGTGTAGACCTTTTCGAGGTTGGCTGCAATTTCGCCTTTGTCTTTGCGTGTGTAGCTGCCCGTCATCAAATTTTCTTCAATGGTGAGGTGGGCAAAGCAATGGCGTCCTTCCATCACTTGCACCACACCGCGATTGACCAAGTCGGCCGGGGTGAGGTTTTCAATGCGCTCGCCACGCAACTCAATGCTGCCCTTGGTGACATCGCCGCGCTCACCTTTGAGCAGATTGGAAATAGCCCGCAAGGTGGTGGTTTTGCCAGCGCCATTACCGCCCAAAATAGCCACAATGCCTTGTTCTGGAACTTGCAAGGACACACCCTTCAGAACCAAGATAACGTGGTTGTAAATGACCTCAATGCCATTGACATTCAATACAATTTTTTTATCGCTCATGGACTTTGCCTTTATGACCAAATGAAAATCTCAAGCGCTGAGACTTTCATTTGGCAACTGCTTTCGCAGTTACCAAACGGCCGCACGCCTGTGCGGCCTCCAGTTTTTTAAGACTGGCAGTCAGCCGGTGTACGGCGTGTCAGTTTTTTTTCTGCCGCGTATTTGTCGGCAGCCGCTTTCACCATTGGCTTGATGATTTGCTCATCGGCCTGGTACCAATCGCTAGAAAACTCCCACTTGGTGCCGTTCCATGTGTGAATACGGGCCCAGTTGGCGCCCATGTGATCGGCGCACGATGTGGAGATTGGACGCAGCACACCCTTGAAGCCCAAGGCATCCAACTTGGCTTGTGTCAGGTTCAAGTTTTCATAACCCCAGCGCGCTTGCTCGCCGGTCATGACTTTGCCTTTACCGTATTTTTCTTGGGCTTGGCGAACACCTTCAACGGCAAACATGGCGCTGAACAAGCCACGCATGTAAAGCACTTCACCCACTTCATCCTTGGGTCCTGTACCTTGGCCTTTGGCGTGAATCTTCTCCAACACTTCTTTCACAACAGCAGAACCTTTTTCGGTACCATGCTGCATGGTGATGGCGTTGTAGCCTTTGGCACCCATGCCAACGTCTTTGACGTCTGGCTCAGCACCTGCCCACCACACGCCATAAATTTGCTCACGTGGGTAGCCTGTGGCTTGAGCTTCTTTGAGCAATGTGGAGTTCATCACACCCCAGCCCCAGTTGACAACGTAGTCAGGGCGATCGCGGCGAATTTGCAACCAAGTTGATTTTTGCTCAACACCAGGGTGTGTCACAGGCAACAAGCTCAGCTTGAAGCCGTGCATGGCTGCGCGCTCTTGCAAAATAGGAATCGCTTCTTTGCCGAAGGGGCTGTCGTGGTAAACCAAGGCAATGTGCTTGCCTTTGAGTTTGTCAGCGCCGCCTGCTTTTTTGGCAATGTCTTGGATGATCACGTCACCCGCCACCCAGTAAGTGCCGGCCAATGGGAAGTTCCATTTGAAGACACCACCGTCAGCAGATTCGCTGCGGCCGTAGCCAGCAGTGATCAAAGGAATCTTGTCGCCAGGGGCTTTTTCAGTCAAGGCAAAGGTAATGCCTGTGGACAATGGCTGGAACACAGTGGCGCCGCCATTTTTGCCTTTCAGGCGCTCATAGCACTCCACACCACGGTCTGTGGCATAGCCTGTTTCGCATTCTTCGAAACTGACTTTCACGCCGTTGATGCCGCCACGCGCATTGACGAGCTTGAGGTAATCAACGTAACCATTGGCAAATGGCACGCCATTGGGCGCGTAAGCACCCGTTCTGTACACCAGCACTGGGAAGAATTGCTCTTTGGTTTGTGCGGTGGCAACAGTGCTGACCAGCGCGCTGGAAAGTCCTGCAGCAGCCACTGTAACGGCTAGAGCGAGTTGACGAAGCTTCATGGTTGTCTCCTGTAAAAAATGAAAGTGTGAAGCACTGCGGAAAAAATCAGTGAGGGAAAGGCCAGAGGCGAAGTTTTTGCTTCGCCACAGACCACAGTTTTGCCAAGCCATGCGGCTCAACAATCAAGAACCAAACAATCAAGGCACCAAAAATCATGAACTCAGCGTGAGAGATAGCGGCAGTGGAGATGACCACGCCCACCAAGCTGCCCACCCAAGGCAAAAACTGATTCAGAAAAATAGGCAGCACCACAATGAAAGCGGCACCGAAAAAGCTGCCCATGATGGAGCCCATGCCGCCAATGATCACCATGAACAGCAATTGGAATGAGCGATCAATGGAAAACGCTGCAGGCTCCCAAGAGCCCAAATGCACAAAGCCCCACAAAGCGCCCGCAACGCCCACAATGAAGGAGCTCACCGCAAAAGCACTCAGCTTGGCATACATAGGGCGAATGCCAATCACTGCCGCAGCCACGTCCATGTCGCGAATGGCCATCCACTCGCGGCCAATGGCTGATCGCACCAAGTTTTTGGCAAGCAAGGCAAACACCACCAAGAAGGCCAAACAGAAAAGGTATTTTTCGACCGGGCTTTGAATGACCCAGCCCATGACGTTCAAGTTAGACACGGAGACCGAACCTGACGCTGTGTTGTTGGTAAACCAGCCCACGCGCAAGAAGGCCCAATCGCAAAAGAATTGAGCGGCCAAGGTGGCCACGGCCAAATAAAGGCCCTTCACTCGCAAACTTGGAATACCAAAAAATACACCCACCAAGGTGGCAAAAAATCCACCACTCAACAGCGCAAGGATCAGGGGCATGCCTTCAATGCGAACGTAAGTGTTGTAGGCCATGTAAGCACCGACTGCCATGAAGGCACCAGAGCCCAAAGATATTTGGCCGCAATAGCCCACCAAGATGTTGACGCCCAAAGCCGCAAGGGACAAGATCAAGAAAGGAATCAAAATGGCCCTGAACATGTATTCGTCGACCAAGAAAGGCACGCCAATGAAGGCGAAGGCCACCAAGGCCAGAATAGCCCAACGGTCTTGCGCAATGGCAAAAATTTGCTGGTCACTTCTGTAAGAAGTTTTGAATTGACCGTTTTCTCTGTAAAACATGTTGTGATTCCTTAGACGCGATCAATGATTTTTTCGCCAAACAAACCTTGGGGTCGGAACAGCAAGAAGACCAATGCAAGGACATACGCAAACCAAATTTCAATGCCGCCACCCACATAAGGGCCTAGAAAAACTTCGGACAGTTTTTCGCCAACACCAATGATCAGGCCGCCAATGATGGCGCCTGGCACAGACGTGAGGCCACCCAAAATAATGACGGGCAGAGCGCGCAAAGCAACCGTGGTCAAGGAAAACTGGACGCCCATTTTGGAGCCCCAAATAATGCCGGCCACCAAAGCCGTGATGCCAGCCACAAACCACACAATGACCCAAATCCGGTTGAGTGGAATGCCAATAGACTGCGCAGCTTGGTGGTCATCGGCGACCGCACGCAGCGCACGGCCTGTACTGGTTTTTTGGAAAAACAAAGACAGGGCAACCACCAGCAAGGCGGCAATCACAGCCGCATAAACATCTTCCAAGTTGACCAGCACACCGCCTGGGAAAATGGAGTCCAACAAAAACACGGGCTCTTTGGGCATGCCCACATCGATTTTGTAAATGTCGCTGCCAAAAATAGTCTGCCCCAAGCCATCAATGAAATAAGTGATGCCCAGCGTGGCCATGAGCAAAGTCACGCCTTCTTGGTTAACCAAGTGACGCAAGACAAAGCGCTCAATGAGCCAAGCCAACATGAACATCAAAGCGGCCGCCAAACCAAAGGCGATGACATTGCTCAGAATTTTGTTGTCCAAGCCCAAGACATCGGGCACCCATTCGGCAAAACGAGCCATGGCCAAAGCGGCAAACAGCACCATCGCGCCTTGCGCGAAATTGAACACGCCAGACGCTTTGAAAATCAGCACAAAGCCGAGCGCCACCAGTGCATACAGCATGCCGGCCATCAGGCCACCCAATAATGCTTCCAAGAAAAATGCCATGTTGTTCTCCTCAATGACTGGTGCCAAGATAGGCACTGATCACTTCTTCGTTGTTACGCACTTCTTCGGGAGTCCCGTCGCCGATTTTTTTGCCGTAGTCCAGCACCACCACGCGGTCAGAAATGTCCATCACCACACTCATGTCGTGCTCGATCAGCACAATGGTGGTGCCAAATTCGTCGTTGACATCCAAGATGAAACGGCTCATGTCCTGCTTTTCTTCGACGTTCATGCCGGCCATGGGTTCATCGAGCAACAAGACTTGTGGCTCCATGGCCAGCGCACGGCCCAGGTCAACCCGCTTTTGCAATCCGTAAGGCAATTGGCCCACCGGTGTTTTGCGATGTGCCTGGATTTCAAGAAAGTCGATGATGCGCTCGACAAAATCTCGATGCTGCTCTTCTTCCGCTTGGGCTGGGCCAATGCGCAGAGCTTGCATGAAAATATTGCTCTTGATGCGCAAGTTGCGGCCCGTCATGATGTTGTCAATCACGCTCATGCCTTTGAACAAGGCCAAGTTTTGGAAGGTGCGGGCAACCCCCATTTCGGCCACTTGTCGGCTGTCCATGTGGTCAAAGGTTTGACCCCGAAATGTGATGCTGCCTTCTTGCGGTGTGTAAACCCCATTGATGCAATTGAGCATCGAACTTTTGCCGGCACCATTGGGGCCAATGATGGCGCGAATTTCATGTTCTTTCACATTGAAAGAAATATCGGTAAGCGCTTTCACGCCACCAAACCGGAGGCTGATGTTGTTCACATCCAAAATGACGTCGCCAATTTTTTTGGTCATGCTGATTTCTCTGTGTTGAGGCAAGCCGCGTTCAAGCTGCAGCCTTCACGGGGACAAAAGTTTTGGCATCTGAAATACGGAGGGTGGCGCTCACACTGCCAGTGCGGCCATCTTCAAATTTCACAACCGTTTCAATGTACTGGGTGGTCAAGCCGCCATACAAAGCGTCAACCAAGGGCAAGTATTTTTCGGCAATGAAGCCACGGCGGACTTTGTTGGTGCGTGTCAGTTCGCCATCGTCTGCATCAAGCTCTTTGTGCAGCACCAAGAAGCGACTGACTTGGCTGCCTGCCAGCAAGGTGTCTTCCGCCAAATCGGCATTGACTTGCTCAACACAGTCCCGAATGAGTTCATAGACTTCTGGCTTTTGGGCCAAGTCGGCGTAGCCGGCATAAGGCAAATTGCGGCGCTCGGCCCAGTTGCCCACCGCATCAAAATCGATGTTGATCATGACGCACACTTTTTCGCGCTGGTCGCCATAGGCCACCACTTCTTTGATGTGCGGGAAGAACTTGAGTTTGTTCTCGACGTACTTGGGCGCAAACATGGCGCCGTCGTTGCCGCCGCCTTTGATGCGACCCACGTCTTTCACACGATCAATGATCTTGAGGTGACCATGACTGTCCAAGAAACCGGCATCGCTGGTGTGATACCAACCGTCGGCTGTCAAGACTTCGGCAGTGGCTTCTGGGTTTTTGTAATAGCCTTTGAGCAAGCCCGGTGACTTGACTAAGATTTCGCCGTTGTCGGCCACCTTGATTTCAACCCCACGGCAAGGCACGCCCACGGTATCGGCACGGGCTTGGTTGTCGGGCTGTAAGCACACAAACACAGCGGTTTCGGTGGAGCCATAAAGCTGCTTCAAATTGACGCCAATGGAGCGGTAAAAGCTGAACAAATCGGGGCCAATGGCTTCACCTGCGGTGTAGGCCACGCGCACGCGGCTAAAGCCGAGGTTGTTGCGCAAGGGGCCGTACACCAGCCAATTGCCCAAGGCATACAGGAGGCTGTTGAACAAACCAATGGACTCACCGTCCATGCGCTTGGGGCCCACTTTCATGGCCAAGTCCATGAAGTATTTGTACAAGTTGCGCTTGAAACTGCTGGCATCTTCCATGCGAATGCTCACACTGGTGAGCATGCCTTCAAACACCCGAGGTGGCGCAAAGTAATAGGTAGGACCAATCTCTTTCAGGTCAATCATGACGGTGGCAGAAGATTCAGGGCAATTGACCACATAGCCTGCCACCAACCACTGTGCGTAGCTGAAAATGTTTTGACCAATCCAAGCGGGAGGCAAATAAGCCAGCACGTCTTCATTGGAGGTGAGTCGATCAAATTCAGCACCCGCTTGCGCGCGGTCAATCAAGGTGCCATGCGTGTGCACCACACCTTTGGGATTGCCTGTGGTGCCCGATGTGAAGAACATGGCGGCCACGTCGTCTTTGGAGCCGGCTTCCACTTGTTCTTTGTAAAACTGGGGGTGCTGCTTGGAAAAAGCTTCACCTGCTGCCAACAACTCGTCCATGGAACCGAGACCGGGCTCATCGTATTTGCGCAAGCCCCTGGGGTCGTCGTAATAAATGTGCGTGAGTGCGGTGTAGGTTTCACGCACTTCCAACATTTTGTCGACTTGCTCTTGATCTTCCACCACACATAAACGAACTTCGGCGTTGGTCATGGGGAACACACACTCGGCAGCCGCTGCATCTTGGTACAAAGGAATTGGAATGGCGCCCAACGATTGCGCGTCCAACATGGTGGCGTAAAGACGAGGACGGTTAGAGCCCACCACCACCATGTGCTCGCCGCGCTTCAGGCCAGCTTGGTGCAAGCCACACGCCATGTGTGCCACCATGGTGGCCATGTCTTGCCAACTGATGGTTTGCCAAATGCCATATTCTTTTTCACGCATGGCCGGTGCGCTGGGGCGCTGTGCGGCGTGCGTCAGGAGCAATTGAGGAAAGGTCGTCTGCATACGGGTCCTGGTTGATCTCAGTCTTTCCCAATAAAGAGAGAGACTGTTTGAATTCTGAAACTGAATGCTAGACTCTGATTTGACGCTAAGTTGTCGTTTCGACGACAATCTGAAGATGCACCCACTAGTATTTTCCCTAGGATTTTCAACGTCTTACAGCAAATTGACATGACATCTGACCTGCATCAAAGAAGGCGACCCCCTACCGATGAGGAGTTGGCCAGCATCCCTTGGCTGGTTTTGCTCTTGCCCAAAGAGCGTGAGCGTGCCATCAATGCGTTGCGCGTGGGCGATGCCGAAAAAGGTGATTTTGTGTGCCGCGTGGGTCGCCCTGTTACTTATTGGTTTGGCACTGTGTCGGGGCTGCTCAAAATGAGCACCGACAACGAAGATGGTCAAACCATGACCTTCACGGGCGTGCCGCCAGGCGGTTGGTTTGGCGAAGGCACCGCCTTGAAACGCGAGGCTTACCGCTACAACATTCAAGCCTTGCGCGCCAGTGTGGTGGCAGGCTTGCCGCTAGACACCTTTCATTGGCTGATTGACAACTCTTTGGGCTTTAACCGTTTTGTGATGAACCAATTGAATGAGCGCTTGGCGCAGTTCATTGCGGCCAGAGAGTTTGACCGATTGAACAATCCTGATTTGCGCGTGGCCCGCAATTTGGCGGCGCTGTTCAATCCGGTGCTGTTTTCAGGCGTGGGGGATTTGCTGCGAATTACCCAACAAGAACTGGCCTATCTGGTGGGCCTGTCTAGGCAGCGCGTGAATGAAGCCTTGATTCACCTGCAGGAGGAGGAGCTCATCCGGGTTGAATATGGGGGCGTGCGAATTTTGGATTTGCAAGGCCTTCGAACTCGCCTGATAGACCGCAGAAACAGGGACAATCAGCCCAAAGCATCCGATTTATGAACCAGCCTCCTTCAAAGCCCAACTTTGTCCGCGCACCAAGGCCTGCCAACGCGGTCTCGCGAGCTCACCCCAGTGCATCCGGCGCCACCACCGTGCGCTTGAACAAACGCATGGCTGAGCTGGGGCTTTGTTCCCGGCGTGAAGCCGATGCCTGGATAGAGCAAGGCTGGGTCTTGGTCAATGGCCAAGTGGCCGAAATGGGCATGCAGGTTGGCTCCACCGATCGCATCACGGTGGAGCGAGCTGCCCAAGAACAGCAAGAGCAACAAGTGACGGTGCTGCTGCACAAACCCATGGGCTATGTGAGCGGCCAAGCCGAAGACGGGCACGAACCGGCCATGGTTTTGTTTCAAGCTCGCAACCAGTGGTCTGGCGACACCACCCGCATTCGCTTTAGCCCAGCGCAATTCAAAGGCTTGGCACCCGCAGGCCGCTTGGACATTGACTCGGTGGGCTTGCTGGTCATGACGCAAGACGGCCGCGTGGCCCGTCAGCTCATTGGTGAAGACTCCGACATGGAGAAAGAATATTTGGTGCGCGTCACGTGCGCCGGCCCGCAAGGCGATATTGCTGTGAATGTGCAGGCCCACTTTCCCGCAGCCCAAATGCAACGTTTGCGCCATGGTTTGAGTTTGGATGGCAAGCCCTTGAAGCCAGCACAAGTGGAGTGGCAAAACCCCGAGCAACTTCGCTTTGTCTTGAAAGAAGGCAAGAAGCGGCAAATTAGGCGCATGTGCGAGCAAGTGGGCCTGAAAGTGGTGGGCCTCAAACGCATTCGCATGGGCCGTGTGCATTTAGGCGCATTGCCTGTGGGGCAGTGGCGATATTTAGGCCCCAAAGAGACCTTTTAAACCCCTTGAAATTTCAAAACCCACCCCCAACTCTGGAGGTGGTGAGCCGCTCAGGCCCTGATTTGCCCTCATTTACCTTTGTCAATGCATGGGCAATCTTTCTCTTTAACCGCTTTGTATCGATTTGAAAATGACAAAAAAGACCCATGCCTTTCAGGCCGAAGTAGCCCAGCTGCTCCACTTGGTAACGCACTCCCTGTATTCCAACCCCGAAATTTTTGTCCGTGAATTGGTCTCTAACGCATCGGACGCTTGCGACAAGTTGCGCTTTGAAGCTTTGAACAATGACGCGCTGTACGAGAACCAACCCAATTTGGAAGTTCGTTTGTCCTTTGACAAAGAAGCCAAAACTTTGACCATTGCCGACAATGGCATCGGCATGACGGCGCAAGAAGCCATCGACAACTTGGGCACCATTGCCAAGAGCGGCACCAAAGACTTTGTGAGCAAGCTCTCGGGCGATCAAAAAGCCGATGCACAACTCATTGGCCAATTTGGCGTGGGCTTTTATTCTGGCTTCATTGTGGCCGACAAGATTACCGTTGAAACACGCCGCGCCGGCGCGCCCGCTTCTGAAGGCGTGCGCTGGATCAGCGGTGGCACTGGCGACTTTGAAGTAGAAACCATTGAGCGCGCCACACGCGGCACCAGCATCATCTTGCATTTGCGCGAAGACGCCTTGCAATACGCCAACACTTGGAAACTGAAAGAAATCGTTGGCAAATATTCTGACCACATCAGCTTGCCCATCTTGATGGAAAAAGAAGAGTGGAAAGATGGCGAACTGATTGGCAAGGATGAAAGCGAAGGCCGCAAACCAGGAGGCATGGTCAAGACGGGCGAATGGGAAGCCATCAACAAAGCCACTGCTTTGTGGACACGTCCTAAGAAAGACGTGACCGAAGAACAGTACAAAGATTTCTACAAGCAACTTAGCAAAGACTTTGCCGAGCCTCTGACATGGACGCACAACCGTGTAGAAGGCAGCACCGAGTACACACAGCTTTTGTACATTCCTTCGCAGGCGCCCCAAGACTTGTGGAACCGTGACAAAAAAGCGGGCATCAAGTTGTATGTCAAGCGCGTGTTCATCATGGACGACGCCGAAGCGCTCATGCCCAGTTACTTGCGATTTGTCAAAGGCGTGGTGGACTCTGCCGATTTGCCTTTGAACGTGAGTCGCGAATTGCTGCAAGAAAGCCGCGACGTCAAAGCCATTCGCGAAGGCTGCACCAAGCGCGTGTTGTCAATGCTCGAAGACTTGGCCAAGCACAACGAAGCGCCTAAGGCCTCTGAAGATGGCGTGACCGATGTGGTGAGCGAAGAAGACAAAGCCAAGCAAGGCCAGTACACCCTTTTCTACAAAGAGTTTGGTGCTGTTCTGAAAGAAGGCTTGGGCGAAGACTTTGGCAACCGCGAACGCTTGGCCAAACTCTTGCGCTTTGCTTCAACTTCATCCGATGAAGTGAGCGTGTCTTTGGCCGACTACAAAGCGCGCATGAAAGAAGGCCAAGAAGCCATCTACTACATCACGGCGGACACACTGGCTGCTGCGAAACACAGCCCTCAGTTGGAAGTGTTCAAGAAGAAAGGTATTGAAGTCTTGCTCATGACCGACCGTGTGGACGAATGGGCTTTGAACTTCATGCACGAGTTTGATGGCACACCCATGCAAAGCGTGGCCAAGGGCGCCTTTGACTTGGGCAGCTTGCAAGACGAAGAAGAAAAGAAAGCCGCTGAAGAAGCGGCCGAAACATTCAAGCCCTTGCTGGCCAAACTGAAAGAAGCCTTGAAAGACAAAGCCGAAGACGTGCGCGTGACCAGCCGCTTGGTGGATTCACCTGCTTGCCTGGTGGTGACAGACAACGGCATGAGCATGCAGTTGGCACGCATGCTGAAGCAAGCAGGACAACAAGCCCCTGAAACCAAACCTGTGTTGGAAGTGAATCCTGAACACGCGTTGGTGAAGAAGCTTGAAGGCTCCGTGCATTTCCATGACCTGGCCAATATTTTGTTTGACCAAGCTTTGTTGGCCGAAGGCGGTATGCCGGAAGACCCAGCGGCTTATGTGCGACGTGTGAATGCTTTGTTGGTTTGATTCGAACCCAAGCCTCTGGCAGATAATAAGCCGCCCTCGGGCGGCTTTTTATTTGTGCTTAAACAGCTAGTAGCGGTTCCTGCATTTGCTCGATTTGCTCTTCCAACATTTGCACTTGGCCACGCCAATAATCAGGCGTGCCGAACCACGGGAAGTTGATCGGAAAGATGGGATCGTCCCATCGTCGGGCCAACCATGCGCTGTAGTGCACCAAGCGCAAAGTGCGCAGCGGTTCAATCAAGGCCAATTCGCGACGATCAAAATCACGTACTTGCTCGTAACCCTCCAGTAGCATGCTCAATTGACCCGAGCGCTGTTTGCGGTCACCCGACAACAGCATCCACAAGTCTTGCACGGCAGGGCCCATGCGCGCATCGTCTAGATCCACAAAGTGTGGGCCACCGCCTGGCAAATCTGCCGGTGTCCACAAAATATTGCCTGGGTGGCAATCGCCATGCAAACGCAGCATTTGAAAATGGGGCCAATCACTGCCGTGCGCAGAACCTAAGCTTGCTGCATGCATCAGTTCCATGGCTTGTTGCCACGCGTCTTGCCATGCACGCTCGACTTCCATGGGAATGGCTTTGTTCTTGATCAACCAATCCTTGGGTTCTTGCATGAACGTATCGATGCTGAGTGTTGGTCGGTTGTGAAAAGTCTTGGCAGCACCCACCGTGTGAATGCGCGCTAAAAATCGGCCAATCCACTCCAACACTTCATCGTCATCCAATTCTGGTGGGCGACCACCTCGGCGTTCACTGACGGAAAAAGAGAAGCCTTGAAATGCTTGGCCTTCTAATGTGGCTTGTGCGTCATGTGCTTGAAGTCCAGCAAAAAGCTTGTGATGCAACGTACGGCCTTGCAAATTCAACGCAGGCACCACCGGAACTTCAGCAGCCACCAACTCGGCCGCAAAGTCGTGCTCTTCTTGAATTTGCGCATCGGTCCATCGGCCAGGCCGATAGAACTTAGCCACAACACTGTGGGGCACAGGCGTCCCGTCGGTTTGCGTGGGCTCACGCTCGGTTTCAAGTTGAATTTGATAGACGCGGTTTTCGTAAGAGCTGAGAGCCGTCAAGCGGCCATCACCCATCAAGCCGATATCGGCCAAAGCATCCAGCACAGCATCGGGGGTGAGCGAGGCATATGGATGCAAAGCGTCCCACTCGGCAGGCCCTTGTGGGAGTTCATTCGTCATTCAATGTTCCTCAAAATTCAAAGGGTGCGGAGCTGTTGTCAAAATGTTATTTTCCAGTGAAGCGTGCATCGCGTTTTTCAATGAAGGACTGTACGCCCTCTTTGGCATCTTCGCTGTTGGACAGCGTTTTTTGCACAGAAATAAATTCATGCATGGCCACCAAGGGACCTTGCTCTACAGCCTTCAACACATTTTGACGCGTTGCCACGATGGCCAGTGGCGCTTGCGCAGCAATGGCTTTTGCAATCTTGATGGCCTCGTTCAGCTGCTCACCAGCGGGCACCACACGCTGCACAAAATTCAAACGCAAAGCTTCTGCGCTGTTGAACTCATCGCCCGTTAGCAAATGCAGCAAAGCATTACCCATGCCGGCACGTTCAGCCATGCGCAAGGTGGCGCCGCCTGTGGCCATGATGCCGCGCTTGACTTCCAATTGCGAGAAGCGGCAGTTGTCTGCAGCTACCACAATGTCTGCGGCCAACATCAACTCAATGCCCAAGGTGTACGTGATACCTTGCACCGCCACCACCATGGGCTTGGTGCGGCGGCGATAGCCCTCCATGCCCAAGTTGAGCGGGTCCACCAAACCTAGTGGCACGGCTTTTTCGCCGCGCTGCATGAGCGGTGCAATGGTGGGCAAGTCAAGACCCGCCGTAAAGTGATCGCCCATGGCATGCAAGACCCCTACTCGCAGCGCGGAATCGTCGTCCAGGCGTGTGTAGGCCTCGCCTAACTCGCGGTACATCTTGGGCGTGAAGCCGTTTCGCTTGTTGGGTCGGTTAATGCCAATCAACAACACGCCTCCTTGTACTTCTAAGTCGATACTGCCTTCTGGGTGAATTGTTGTCATAGAGAACCTTGGCTGCAGATTAAAGAGTGACGCACTCAACGAACTTGCTTTAGATCAATATTGGTAAACACCGTGGCCTGTTTTGCGACCCAAACGGCCGGCCGCCACCAACTCTTTGAGCAAGGGGCAGGGGCGGTATTTGCTGTCGCCAAATTCTTTGAGGTAGACCTCCATCACAGCCAAGCACACATCTAGGCCAATCATGTCGGCCAGCGCTAAGGGACCAATGGGTTGGTTGCAACCCAGCTTCATGCCAGCGTCAATGTCGTCGGGTGTGGCCAAGCCTTCAGACAACACAAACAGGGCTTCGTTGATCATGGGCACCAAAATGCGGTTGACGACAAAGCCAGGCGCGTTCTTCACAGTGATGGGCGTTTTGCCCAATGCGGTAGCCAGCGCATGCACAGCATCGTGCGTTTCGTCGCTGGTTTGCAAACCGCGAATAATTTCCACCAAAGCCATCATGGGTACGGGATTGAAAAAGTGCATGCCAATGAAGCGGTCTGCTCGCGTGGTGACTGCAGCCAACTGCGTGATGGAAATGGAAGAGGTGTTAGAAGCAATGATGACCTCGGGCGCCAACATGCCATCAAGCTGTTTCAATATTTTGACCTTGAGGTCTTGGTTTTCGGTAGCGGCTTCAATGACCAAATCGGCGCTCATCAAGTCTTCGTATTGAGTACTGCCTTGAATTTTGGAGAGTGCTGCCGCCTTGTCTGCTTCGGTGATTTTTTCTTTTTTCAACAATCGGTCCAAGCTGCCCGACACCGTGGCAATGCCTTTGGCCACTGCCGCTTCTGAAATGTCCACCATCACCACGGGAATGCCTACTACGGCACATGCTTGTGCAATGCCGTTGCCCATGGTACCTGCGCCAATGATGCCTACTTTTTGAATGATCATGATTTTAAAAATGAAAAGTTGAAATGAAAAATTGAAATGAAAATACGACAGTCGCTGCTTGCTTTTAAGTTCTTATGTTTTTTGTTTTTATGCTCTGAAGCGCTTTCGGGTCAAGGCCAAAGCCACCCAAAATGCCACCACAGTCACGCCCACCAGCAAACTCAAATTGCCAGCCACATTGCTAGGCCACTGATCTAAAAACATGGGCCGCACCAATTCAATGGCGGCGGTCAAGGGCAAGAAATCTGTGACGGTTTGTAACCACTCAGGCAACTGGGTGCGCGGAAAATAAATACCCGACAAAAACATCATGGGCGTGAGAAACAAGGTGAAGTAATACGTGAAAAAGTCATAGCCCTTGGCCATGGCATTGAAGATCAAAGCAATGCAGCTGAAGGTCACACCCACCAACCACAACACCGGCCATGCCAACAACAACTTCCAACTGTGGCTGATGCCCAGCACCAACATCACACCCAAAATGGCCGTCACGGTGAACAAGGCTTTGTAGGCTGCCCACAGCATTTCGGCCATGACCACATCGTCTAGGCGCACCGGCGCATTCATGATGCCGTCCCAGGTCTTTTGCATGTGCATGCGCGAGAAGGCCGAGTACAAAGCCTCAAATGAAGCGGCATTCATGGCGCTCATGCAAATGCTGCCACTGGCCAAAAATAAAATGTAGGGCACTTGCTGTCCGCCCGTGTTCACCTCGCCTACCAGCGCACCCAAGCCATAGCCAAAGGCCACCAACCACATGAGGGGCTCGGCAATGTTGCCCACCAAACTGGGCAGGGCCAACTTGCGCCATACCAAGAGGTTGCGCAAAAACACAGGCCACCAGCGCATCGAGAGTTGCGGCGGCGCCCATACAGAAGGGATCACGTGTTGCTTTTGCATCATGCGTTCTCCCTAATTTGTCGACCGGTGAGTTTCAAAAACAAATCCTCCAAATTGGCAGGGCGGTGCAAACTGCGAATGTGCGGCCACGCTTGCAAGGCCACCAACAATGGCTCCTCCTTGGCCGTGTAAAAAAACACCGTTTCGCCACTCACTTCAACCCGTGCCGCATGTTGCCTGAGCGGCGAGTCTTCGGCCGCCAAAGCCAAAGCACCTTGGCCATACAGCTCCACCACATCGGGCTCTAGGTGCTGCGCAATCAAATCGCGTGGTTTGCCTTCTGCAATTTTTTTACCATGGTCAATCACCAACAATCGATCGCACAAGCGTTCGGCTTCGTCCATGAAATGAGTGGTGAGCAAAATTGATTTGCCTTCTTGCATCAGCATCTGCAAGCGCTCCCACATCAAGTGGCGAGCTTGGGGGTCGAGGCCAGTGGTGGGCTCGTCCAGCATCAACATTTGCGGTTGGTTGATGAGCGCACGCGACAAACTCAATCTGCGCTTCATGCCGCCTGAAAGCTCACCTGGTTTGGCTTTCGCCTTGCTGGTCAAAGCACCAAACTCCAAAAGCGGTGCAATGCGTGCTTTGATGTCCCGGTCTTTCATGCCGAAGTAGCGGCCGTACACCAACAAATTTTCCTCGGCCGTGAAGTCTGGATCTAGCGTGTCCATCTGGGCCACCACACCCAGGCGAGCTTTGATGGCCAAGGCGTCGTCTGGCATGGAAAGGCTGTCAAAGTAGGTGATGCTGCCCGCATCCGGCGTGGTCAAACCTAGGCACATCCGCAAGGTCGTGGTTTTGCCAGCGCCATTGGGACCAATCACGCCCAAACACTCCCCGGGAGAGATGTGGAAGGACAAATCGTCCACCACCTTGTTGTCGCCAAAGCTTTTGTCCAAATGTTGGACATTCAATAAATAAGTCATCCCTTGATTGTGCCTTGGCGCGTCTTCCAACTGACTGACGCAGCATAGCTTTCCATCCTTGAATGGCCTCCAAAACCAGCTCAGCCACTTGCCAGCTTGAAATTAATATGTATACTTATTAAATCCAAGCACATTCTCAGGAGACTGACCTTGAACCCCTCTAGCCACTCTGACTCACTGGGTCGTTTAGAAGACTTGCCCGCAGACTACATTGCCGACATGACGGCGCTGTCCATTGCCCCTTTGTGGCCGCAGCTGCGCGGTCTGCTGCCGCGTGGCAAGCCCTCGCGTGCCACCCAGCCCTTCGTTTGGCATTACAAAGACGTGCGCCCCCAATTGATGAAGGCCGGCGAACTCACGCCCATCGAAAAAGCCGAGCGTCGAGTTTTGGTGTTGTGCAACCCTGGCCACGGCATCGAGAAACTGGTGGCCACACCCAATATTTATGTGGGTATGCAGCTGATCTTGCCGGGCGAAGTGGCTCCCAACCACCGACACACCCCCAGTGCGGTCCGCTTTGTGGTTGAAGGTGACGGCGGTTTCACCACTGTACAAGGCGAGAAATGCCCCATGCACAAAGGCGATTTGATCTTGACGCCTGCTGGCCTGTGGCACGAACACGGCCACGAGGGTCAAGGGCCCGTGGTTTGGTTGGATGCTTTGGACTTGCCCATGGTGTATGGCATGGAAGCCTCGTATGCCATTGAAGGTCCGTCGCAAAATGCCGGTCCCGAACTGGACGCCTCTCAAACCAAGTACCAGCGTGCAGGTCTGGTCCCATTCAGCTCTTTGAGCCAATCGGTGCGCTCGCCCTACCCGCAAATTCGATACCCCTGGGTGGATGTGCGCAAAGCCTTGTTGGCACTCGACAAGGGCACGGCCAAAAACGATGCTGTTCAATTGGCATATGTGAATCCAGAAACAGGCGCGCCTTGTTTGCCCACCTTGGGTTTCTCTGCCCAGCTTTTAAGAGATGGCCTTGACTTCAGCCCCCGCCGCAGGTCTGCCAGCTCGGTCATGCATGTGATTGAGGGTCGTGGTGAATCGGAAATTGATGGCGTCACTTTGCAATGGTCAGAGGGCGATACGGTGGCCATTCCCACACACGCTGAAATCAAACACCGCGCGCACCATGGCAACGCTTATCTTTTCCATGTTGACGATGCGCCTACCCAACGTGCATTGGGCTTCTATCAGGAGTTTTGAACATGAGCTGCAAAGACAAAAAAATCATCGTGGTGGGCGGCGGCATTGGTGGCTTGGCTGCAGCGGTTGCGCTCAGTCAGCAAGGGGTTCATGTCACGGTTTTGGAACAAGCTGCTGAGCTCGGTGAAATTGGTGCGGGCGTTCAGTTGGGGCCCAACGCCTTTGCCGCACTGGACGCCTTGGGCGTTGGCGAAAAGGCCCGCAAGCGCGCCGTGTTCACAGAACGGCTCATCATGATGGACGCCGTCGATGGATCTGAAGTGGGTAGCTTCCCCGTCGGTCAGGCGTTTCGCGATCGCTTTCAAAACCCCTATGCGGTGATTCACCGAGCAGACATTCACGCCACCATTTTGGAAGGTGCGCAAGGTTCTGATTTGATTCAAGTTGAAACCTCAACCAAGGTTGTCAGCGTGTCCCAAGACGATGCTGGCGTGACAGCCGTTGACCAAAATGGCCGTGTTTTCAAAGCCGATGCGTTGATTGCGGCCGATGGTGTGCGCTCCGTGATTCGGGAAATGATGTTCAACGATCCACCGCGTATTTCAGGCCATGTGGTGTACCGAGCTGTGGTCCCTGTTGAAGAAATGCCCGCCGATTTGCAAATCAATGCACCCGTTGTTTGGGCCGGCCCCGACTGTCACCTGGTGCACTACCCTTTGCGCGGTGGGCAGCAATACAACTTGGTGGTGACCTTTCACAGCCGCCAAGAGGAAGAGTGGAGCGTGACCGATGGCAGCAAGGAAGAAGTGCTGAGCTACTTTGAAGGCATCTGCCCTCGCGCCAGACAAATGCTCAACCTGCCAAAGTCTTGGCGGCGTTGGGCCACCGCAGACCGCAATCCGCTTGAAAAGTGGGGCGAGGGCCGCGTGACCATGTTGGGTGATGCGGCACACGGCATGTTGCAGTACATGGCGCAAGGCGCTTGCATGGCCATTGAAGATGCCGTCACATTGGGCGAAGCCATGAAGCATTGCCAAGGCGATGTGCTCCAAGCATTTCAGTTGTATGAGAAAAGCCGCATTCCTCGCACCGCGCGGGTGGTGCTGTCGGCCCGCGAAATGGGGCGCCTGTATCACGCCAAGGGTGTTGAGCGCTTGGTGCGCAACCAACTTTGGGAGGGCCGCACCCCCGAGCGCTTCTACGATGCGCTGGAGTGGCTGTATGGTTGGCGTGCTGAAAAATCCTTGGCCATTTGAACAAGCGCCAGCTTGGATGGTCGGCGCCAATACCCTTCTACAATAAGCTCTCGTGAGAACCTAGGGAGCCAGCGTGTCCGATCAATTGGCGGTGTTGCCGCAATACCTGATGCCCAAGCTGGCCATGACCCGCTTGGCCGGCCGTTTGGCCAGTGCCAAGCTGGGCTCGTTCACCACTTGGGTCATCAAGCGCTTTGTCAAACGCTACAACGTGAACATGGCAGAGGCTGTGCACGCCGATCCTGCGCATTACCAAAGCTTCAATGAATTTTTCACGCGCCCCCTCAAGGATGGCGTGCGACCTCTGGCCCATAGCACTTGGGTGTGCCCAGTCGATGGGGCCATCAGCCAATGTGGCGCCATCGAGCGCGATCAAATTTTTCAAGCCAAGGGCCATCAATACAGCACGCGTGCTTTGGTGGGTGGCGATGCAGCGCTGGCTGAGCAATTTCAAAACGGCCAATTTGCCACGCTCTACTTAAGCCCGCGTGACTACCACCGCATTCACATGCCCGTTGCTGGCAAGTTGTTGCGCATGGTGCATGTGCCCGGCGATTTATTTTCTGTGAACCCCACCACAGCCCGCGGCGTCCCAGGATTGTTTGCACGCAACGAACGGGTGGTGTGCGAGTTTGAGACCGAGCACGGCCCCATGGTATTGGTGCTTGTTGGTGCCACCATTGTGGGCAGCATGGCCACGGTGTGGCATGGTCAAGTCAATCCACCTCGGCCTGGCACGGTGCGTGAATGGCGCTACGAGTCACAAGACGTGCGTCTGCAAAAAGGCGAGGAAATGGGCCGGTTTTTGTTGGGCTCTACGGTGGTCATGCTGTTTCCGCAAAACAGCATTCAGTTTCCAAGCGATTGGGTCAGCACTCGCCCGCTTTTAATGGGCGAGGCGATGAGCCGCCATTGAAGATTTGAAAATTTGAAGATTAGAAGACTTGCGCCTTCAAATTTCAATCTTCGAGCCCAACTCCACCACCGAGTTGTTAGGCAATTTCAAGAACTCGGCTGCAGCACTGGCATTCAAGTGCATTTGCGCAAACAGCTTTTCACGCCACGTGGCCATGCCGCCGCCAATGGTGGGAATCACAATGTCGCGAGACAAGAAATAGCTGGTGCTCATAGGGTCGAGTTCGGCGCCATGGCCTTTGAGTTGCTCTAAGGCCTTGGGCAAGTCGGGGTCGTTTTTGAAACCGTAGTTGACAATCACTTGCCAGCAGTCGTGGCCCAAGGGTTCAATTTCCAAACGCTTGTTCATGCCAATCCAAGGCACTTCTTGGTTGCGCACCGTGACAAACAAATTTTGACGGTGCAAAACTTTGTTGTGCTTCAAATTGTGAAGCAAGGCATTGGGCACACTGCCAGGCTCGGCTGACAAGAACACTGCTGTGCCTTCGACACGGGCTGGCGGCGCCACAAAAATGGCCTCCAAAAAATCCACCAAGCTAAACGAGTCTGCCTTGAGCGAATTGTTGAGCAAACGCCGACCATCGCTCCAAGTGATCATGAGCAAGAAAATACCGCCACCAATGACCAGAGGGAACCAACCACCTTCCAACAATTTGAGCATGTTGGAGGCCCAGAAAGCAAAGTCGACCACAAAGAAGAAACCTGTGGCGCCAATGCAAAGTGACAGTGGCAATTTCCAGTGGTAGCGGATCACAAAGAACGTCAAGATGGTAGTGATCAGCATGTCGGTACACACCGCAATGCCGTAGGCTGCCGCCAAATTGCTGGACGATTTGAACAATGCCACGGCCAACACAATCAAGATGAACAGACCCCAGTTCACAAACGGCATGTAGATTTGACCCAAATCTTTCACGCTGGTGTGAAGCACTTGCAAGCGGGGCAAATACCCCAACTGAATCACTTGTTTGGTCACACTGAAGGCGCCCGTGATCAGGGCTTGAGAAGCAATGACTGTGGCCATGGTGGCCAAGCACACCAAGGGAATCAAAGCCCAATCGGGGGCCATCATGTAAAAAGGATTTTTAACCGCTTCAGGGGTAGACAAGAGCAACGCACCTTGGCCAAAGTAATTCAAAGTCAAGGCGGGCATGACGGTCGTGAACCACGCCAATCGGATGGGCTTCTTGCCGAAGTGACCCATGTCAGCGTACAGCGCTTCTCCGCCAGTGACACACAAAACCACGGCACCCAAAATGATGAAGGTGGTGCCTGGGTTCTCCCACATGAACATCACTGCATAGTGAGGACTGACTGCCCACAAAATTTCAGGCAGGGCGGCGATGTGATAAACGCCCAACACGGCAATGGCCGCAAACCAAACCAAGGTGATGGGGCCAAAGAATTTGCCAATGCCTGCCGTACCTCTTTTTTGCACGGCAAACAAGCAGAACAAAATGACCAAGGTGAGGGGGATCACCGCCTTTTTAAAGGCAGGAGAGACAATTTCCAAACCTTCTACGGCAGACAGCACCGAGATGGCGGGGGTGATCACACCATCGCCATAAAACAAACAGGTGCCAAAGATTCCCACCAGCAGCAGCACTTTGCGCAGCTTGGGTTTGTCTTTGACCGATTGCGAGGCCAGTGCCAGCATGGCCACCAAACCACCCTCGCCGTGGTTGTCAGCCCGCAGCACCAAAGTGACGTATTTGAGTGAGACGATGGTGGTGAGCGTCCAAAAGAAAATGGACAAAATACCGTACACGTTGTCTGGCGTGAAGTCCACATGGCCCGAGCCAAAAACCTCTTTCAAGGCATACAAGACGCTGGTTCCAATGTCGCCGTAGACGACACCGATGGCGCCCAAAGTCAGTGCGCCGAGAGAAGTTTTGCTAGAGGACACAAAAAGTCAGCCCAGCATCAAGGCTTGGCTTTTATTCAGAATGTGGGCGATTTTGCGCCTGTTTTGGCATCTTGAACATGGGGGCCGCGCTCTAAAACACAGCCGCGCTTGAAAATGTTGCACCGCAGCAACTTAGTCCCATTGAAGAGAACTTTAGTCGTAAACCTCGGCTTCGGGGTCGGTTGATTCAAGCTCGTAACTGGCGGCCAACATGGCCAATCGGCCAATCACACCATACATGTAGAAGCGGTTTGGCACACTGGCACCAGGTTTCATGCCTGGCTGGGGCAGATGCGGAGTTTCCGCAAACGCCAAGGGGACGAAGCTCGCGCCCGGCGCGTTCAAGTTTTCATCGACACCGCGCTCGGCATGCACGCGGTAAAAACCACCCACCACATAGCGGTCCATCATGTAAACCACGGGCTCGGCCACGGCGTCGTTCATGCGCTCGTTGGTAAGCACGCCTTCTTGAATGATGACGTCACTGACCACTTGGCCGTCTTTGATGACGCTCATTTTGTTGCGCGTTTTGCGATTGAGCACATCCAGATCGGACACGTCTCGCACGGTCATGATGCCCATGCCGTAAGTACCGTTGTCGGCCTTGACCACCACAAAGGGTTTTTCATTGATGCCGTACTCTTTGTACTTGCGCTTGATTTTGGTCAAGAGCGCATCGACATTGCTGCGCAATGCCTCAATGCCCAAACCTTCCGCAAAATTGACGTCACCGCACTGACTGAACATGGGGTTGATGAGCCAAGGGTCGATGCCCAGTAATTTGCCAAAACGTTTGGCCACTTCTTCGTAGCTTTGAAAGTGCAGCGTTTTGCGGCGCACACTCCAACCCGCATGCAAAGGTGGCAGCAAATGTTGCTCGTGCAACTCTTCCAAAATGCCAGGTGCCCCCGCCGACAAATCGTTGTTGAGCAAAATGGTGCAGGGGTCAAAATCTTTCAGGCCCACGCGGTGCTTGCTGCGCAGCACGGGCTCCAAGGTCACCTGCTCACCGCCGGGCAAGTCGATGGTGGTGGACTCTTTGATGTCTGGGTTGATCGAGCCAATGCGCACATTCAAACCAGCCATGTGAAAGATGCGCTGCAACTGAACCACGTTGCTCAAATAAAAGGTGTTGCGCGTGTGGTTCTCGGGAATGATGAGCAGGTTTTTGGCTTCGGGGCAGATTTTCTCGATGGCCGCTTGGGCAGCTTGCACCGCCAGAGGCAGCATTTCGGGCGACAAATTGTTCCAGCCACCCGGAAACAAATTGGTGTCGACCGGTGCCAACTTGAAACCGGCATTGCGAATGTCCACCGAGGTGTAAATGGGCGGCGTGTGCTCCATCCATTCAAGGCGAAACCAGCGCTCAATGGCAGGCATGGAATCGAGCACGCGCTGCTCAAGTTCGTTGATGGGGCCATTCAAGGCCGTGACTAAATGCGGAACCATAAGCGCCTTGTGTGTAATTAGTTTCGAACTTCACCCTCGCCCAGTACAACGTACTTGAGCGAAGTGAGTCCTTCTATGCCAACGGGTCCACGGGCGTGGAACTTGTCGGTGGAGATGCCAATTTCGGCACCCAAGCCAAACTCGAAGCCATCGGCAAATCGGGTGCTGGTGTTGACCATGACGCTGGCTGAATCGACCTCTCGCAAGAAGCGCTGCGCATGCATGTGATTGCGCGTGAGGATGGCATCGGTGTGGTGGCTGGAATAGTGATTGATGTGCGCAATGGCTTGGTCCAAGCCTTCGACCACTTTGACGCTGATGATGGGCGCCAAATATTCTTCATACCAATCTTGCTCGGTGGCATCGACCAACTTCGCACCGGTCACCTGCGACAAAATGGCTTTGGACTTGGCACAGCAACGCATTTCGACACCTTTGTCGGCGTAGACCTTGCCAATCAGGGGCAAGAACTCAGCGGCCACGCCCTGCGCCACCAGCAAGCCCTCACTGGCATTGCAGGGGCTGTATTTTTGCGTCTTGGCGTTGTCTGCCACCTTCACGGCCATGGCCACATCGCAAGGGTCGTCGATGTAAGTGTGGCAATTGCCATCGAGGTGTTTGATAACGGGCACTTTGGCATCGCGGCTGATGCGCTCAATGAGTCCTTTGCCGCCGCGCGGAATGATCACATCGACATACTCTGGCATGGCAATCAGTTGGCCCACGGCTTCGCGGTCGGTGGTTTGGACCAACTGCACCGCCTGCGTGGGCAAGCCCGACTCTTGCAAAGCTTGCTGAACCAACAAAGCCAAGGCTTTGTTGGATTCAATGGCCTCTGAGCCACCTCGCAAAATGCAAGCGTTGCCGCTTTTGATCGACAAACTGGCCGCTTCAATGGTGACATTGGGGCGGCTTTCAAAAATCATTCCAAACACACCCAAGGGCACGCGCATCTGACCCACGCGAATGCCGCTGGGTTGTTGTTTCATCCCGATGATTTCGCCAATGACATCGGGCATGGCGGCCAATTGCTCGCAGCCCTCGGCACAAGTAGCCAGAACCTGGGGGCTTAAACGCAAACGATCGACCATTGGTGCTGACAAGCCTGCGGCCTGGGCCCGCGCCAAATCTTTGGCGTTTGCAATTTGCAGGGCGTCGGTGTTTTGGCGTAGCAAAGCCGCCAAGCGTTTCAAAGCATTGTTTTTGGCCGCTGTGGATGCTTTGGCCATGGCTGCGGAGGCCTTTTTGGCCTGCTGCCCCAAAGTTTGCATCGACGTTTGCATCGACGCGGGTGTTGAAGCCTGTGTCGAAGCCTGTGTCGAAGCCTGTGTCGCTTCAAGGGCCGTGTCCGCTGGCTGGGCGGTAGCGTTGAGAGTTGCGTTCATGGCGCTATTTTCGCACTCTTGTGTGGCAACTTGTCAAAAGCGCTCAAGTCTTTGCTGCGCAAGCGCTTGAAACCCGCAAGGCCAAGCGCTGCAAGGCTTGCCAGGGGTCGGTAGGCCAATCGGCCACTTTCAGGCCCTTCACAATGCCATCGACTTGGTGGGCGTTTTGCAACAACTGCGCCAAACGTGAGGCCGTCAACTTAGGCAAGACCCTCTCAAACAGCTTTTCTCGCACGCCCCAAATGCGTTGCTCGCGCAGCGCCATGGGCAAGGGGCGGCCTTCTGCCATGGCGTCTTTGACACGCTTTAAGGCGCGAATGTCCTCTGCCAAAGCGTAGTGCACCAACACGGCAGCCTCGCCTTCGGCTTGCAAGCCGTCTAGCATGCGCTGCACGCGTGCCACCTGGCCCGACAAAACGGCTTCCGACAACTTGAAGACATCGTAGCGCGCCACGTTCAACACAGCACCTTCCACTTGCGCTTGGCTTAATTCGCCGGCGGGGTACAGCAAGCCCAACTTTTGGATTTCTTGGTGCGCTGCCAACAAGTTACCTTCCACCCTGTCTGCAAAAAACTGCAAACAGTTTTGACCCTCTTGCCCGGGGGCTACGCTTTGGTTCTGAAGCTTCAGGCGCTGCGCAATCCACTGCGGCAATTGGGCTCGCTCAAGCGAGTCAATTTGCACCGAAACACCGAATTGCTCCAAGGCGCCAAACCAAGCGCCTTTTTTGGTGGCACTGTCTAAACGGGGCAGAATAAACAGGGTCAGGGTGCTGTCGTTGCCCTCTGCACTCTGAGCCAGTTGTTGAATCATGGGGCTGCCCTCTTTGCCGGGCTTGCCGGTGGGCACTCGAATTTCCAATATTTGGCGATCAGCAAACAAGCTCATGGAGCCCCCTGCTGCCAGCACCTCACTCCAATCAAAGTGGGCACCCGACACCACGTGCACACTGCGCTCGGTATAACCTTGCTGACGGGCTGCAGCGCGAATGGCATCGGCCGCCTCTTGCACCAACAAGGCTTCATCGCCGTGCAAGGTGTACAAGCTTCGCAAGCCTTTTTGCAAATGTGCTTTAAGCTGAGACAGGGTCAATTGCATAAAGGCGGCGTACGTCTGACTGAACTTAAAGAGATTTGACAGCCGCCAAGCGACGCAAAATTTGCTGCACGATGTCCACTTGCATATCGCGGTACATCATGGTTTCTTCAATCTCTTTGGACAGGGCGGCTGACTCCAAAAAGCTCAAGTCGCGCTGCTGCTGCAATTCAACTTCGGGAATGAGGTTCTGGCCTTGCGGTGTGCGCAAACGAAACTTCACTTTCAGGCGCAGTTGCAACTCACGCACTTGACCAGATGCATTCAAACCCACCACCACTCGCTCGCGAACTTCCGACAAAACCTCCAACACCACCTGCGACGCGGCCAAGTCTTTGGTCTCGGTGAAAACTTTCAAGTTGGTTTGACTTGCCAAGTTTTTTCGCAAATCGTTGCCCAAGGCCGATTGACGCGGCAAGTTCAAAAACAAAGATTGGAAGGGCAGGTCGGTGCTTTGGCGCAATTGAAAACCACAGCCCGACAAGCCTGCCGCTGCGACGCCACTCAACAGCGCACCACCCGTCACGCTGCGCGCTAAAACATGCAGCGCTTGACGACGGGTTTGCAACTGTTGAGCCTTGTTCATGGTGTGTGCTTTACAACACCACGTTGACCAAACGGCCAGGCACCACAATGATTTTCTTAGGCGCCGCGCCAGCACCTTGCTTAGTCACTTGCTCATGCGCCGCTGCCGCTTGTTCAATGGCCGCTTTGTCTGCATTGGCAGGCACCATGAGTGAGCCTCGCAGTTTGCCGTTGATTTGCAGCATGAGTTCAATCTCGTCGCGCTGCAAAGCGGTTTCGTCCACACCAGGCCAAGCCACATCGAGCAAATCGCCGCAGCAAGTGCCGTAGCCCAACTCGTTCCACAACTGGAAGGCCAAGTGTGGGCAGGCGGGGTACATCACGCGCAGCAAGATGGAATAGCACTCGGCCAAAGCGGCGTTGTCGTTCACGTCTTTGGAAGTCGACAGCGGAGAGTCTTCCAACGTGTTGAGCATCTTCATCAGCGCAGACACCACCGTGTTGTATTGCATGCGCTCGTAGTCGTAATTGGCTTGGCGCAGCACCGAGTGAATTTCGAGGCGCAATTTTTTGGCCTCGGCACTGAAGGTGATGGGCTGAGAACGGTCCACCGTGAGGCCCACTTTCAAAGCACTTTCGACTTTGACCGCGTAGTTCCAAACGCGGCGTACAAAACGGTAGCTGCCTTCCACGGCCGCGTCGTTCCACTCCAAAGTGGCTTCAGGCGGTGCTGTGAACATGGTGTACAGACGTGCTGTATCGGCGCCGTATTTTTCAATCAGATC
>JACCDU010553504.1_pt1 | contig 30926 bp, 31 predicted proteins | sample 7446081 | NCBI WGS metagenome assembly JACCDU01 (sample SAMN15323447, study PRJNA562643) | freshwater metagenome | isolation source: river surface water | place: USA:Blue River Watershed | collected 2017-08-17
ACCACGCGTCTTGAGACCGCCGGCGCCACGTTTCTTCTCGTCTTGCCAGGTCGACGACACATTGGCCGACTTGATCGATTTCTTTTCGCCCGGCTTCGCGTCTTTCTTCTCGGCCGGCTTCTTGTCGGCCGTGGTCGCAGGTCGGTGCAGCGTGCCCTCTGCACGGGGGGCAGCAGGTGGCGGCTCCGGTGCCTTGATGACCTTGCGCGGCGAACTCATCATCGCCTTGATCTGTGCGACTTCGTCGGCGACAGCCTTGCGTGCTGCCTCGGCGGCGGCAGCGCGGGCGGCCGCAGCTTCGGCGGCCGCAGCAGCGGCGGCAGCCGCTTCCTGTTCGGCAGCCGACGGCACAGCCGGTTCGGCGGGCGCAGCGGCGCCGGCCGCAACGGCCGGTGCAGCAGCAGCCTTCGCGGCATTGGCTGCGGCAGCGGCAGCAGCCGCTTCGGCAGCCTGCTTCGCGAGCTCGGCCTCACGTGCGATCTCGGCAGCGCGCTCGGCTTCCAGCTTCGCGAGGTGCTCCTGCTTTTCACGCAGGTCGGCTTCCTGGCGGGCGATCAGCTCAGCCTGGCGACGTGCCTCTTCATCACGACGTGCCTGCTCGGCTTCGTCGATGATCGGCGCAGCTGCCTTCGGTGCTTCCGGCTCGGCCACCGGCGCGTCGTCGCGCTTGACGAAGGTGCGCTTCTTGCGGACCTCGACCTGGATGGTGCGCGACTTGCCGCTGGCATCGGCCTGCTTGATCTCGGTGGTTTCCTTGCGGGTCAGCGTGATCTTCTTCTTCTCGCCGTCCGCTGCCACACCGTGCGACTTGCGCAAATGTCCGAGCAGTTGATCCTTGTCTTCTTTGGACAAAGCGTCCTCAGCCGAGCTCTTGTCGACACCGGCGTCGCGCAGCTGCTTGAGCAGCACGTCGGCCGGCATCTTCAGCTCAGCGGCAAATTGGGCTACGTTGTTACTCGCCATTCAGTCCTCTTTTCTTGTGACGCTCTGCACTCTGATGATGTTCGTCGGTTCGTTCACTTGCTCTCGGCGAGGTTCCACACGTGCGCCTGCAAAGCCTTGGCGCGGTCGTCGTACTTCGCGTCGATCAGACGCATCTCATCGTCGGTCACATCCTTGAATTCGCTGTCGATCAGTTCACGTGCGCGGTCGGCCGGCAGTGCGAGGATCGCGCCAAACTCGTCATAGGCGAGGTTGCCGAACTGTTCGAGGGTTTTCACGCCAGACAGGCCCAGCTTGCCCGCGGTGACGCGGTCCATGCCGTCGAGGTTGATCAGCGCATCGTCCATGCCTTCCAGGCCTTCTTCGGAAGCGATCGCTTCGGTCACCAGCGCATCACGCGCGCGGTTGCGCAGCTCGTTGACGGTGTCTTCGTCGAAGGCTTCGATCTCCAGCATTTCCTGGATCGGCACATAGGCGATCTCTTCCAGCGTCGAGAAGCCTTCCTGAGCGAGGATGTCAGCGACTTCCTCGTCCACGTCCAGCTTTTCCATGAACAGGCCGCGGATCACGGCCGTCTCGGAAGCTGCCTTGTCGGCCGATTCTTCAGCAGTCATGATGTTGATCTGCCAGCCGGTCAGCTCGGATGCGAGGCGCACGTTCTGGCCGCCGCGGCCGATGGCGATCGCGAGGTTTTCTTCGTCGACCACGACATCCATCGCGTGCTTGTCTTCGTCGACCACGATCGACGACACATTGGCCGGCGCCAGCGCGCCGATCACGAATTGCGCCGGGTCGTCGGACCACAGCACGATGTCGACGCGCTCGCCGCCCAGTTCGCCGGTCACGCTCTGCACGCGCGAACCGCGCATGCCAACGCAGGTACCGATCGGGTCGATGCGCTTGTCATTGGTGTGGACGGCAATCTTCGCGCGCACACCCGGGTCGCGGGCAGCGGACTTGATCTGCAGCAGGCCCTGCTCGATCTCGGGCACTTCGAGTTCGAACAGCTTCATGATGAATTCAGGCGCGGTACGCGACAGGATCACCTGCGGGCCGCGTGCGTTGCGGTCGATGCGCAGGATGTAAGCACGTGCGCGATCACCGATTCGCAGATTTTCCTTCGGGATCATCTGGTCGCGCGGCAGGCGCGCTTCGATCTTGCCCGATTCGATGATGGCATCGCCGCGCTCCATGCGCTTGATGGTGCCGGTCACCAGAGCGTCGCCGCGCTCGAGGAAGTCTTGCAGGATCTGCTCGCGCTCGGCGTCGCGGATGCGCTGCAGCACGACCTGCTTGGTGTCCTGCGCAAAACGGCGGCCGAACTCGACCGACTCGATCGGCTCTTCGATGTAGTCGTCGACTTCGATGTCTTCGATCTGTTCCTTGGCTTCGAACAGCAGGATTTCCTGGTCGGGCAGTTGCAGGCCAGCCTCGTCGGGCACCACGTGCCAGCGACGGAAGGATTCGAATTCGCCGGTCTCGCGATCGATGGCGACACGAACGTCGACCTCACCCTCGTAGCGCTTTTTGGTGGCCTGTGCGAGCGCATGCTCGAGCGCGCCAAAGACGACTTCCTTGTCGACGTTTTTCTCACGCGCCAGCGCATCGACCAGCAACAAAATTTCGCGACTCATTTGCGACTCCTGAAATCCACTTTTGGCACTAAGCGTGCCTTGTCCACTTCCGCCAGCGAAAACTCCAGCATCGCCGGCCCTTCATTACCTTCAAATTCGAGCTTCAAGGTCTCGCCCTCGGGCTCGTGCAGCACGCCCTGGAAAGTCTTGCGGTTCTGCGCGCCCGGCATCGCCATCCGCAGCTTCACGACGGCCTCCTGGCCGGCAAAGCGCACATAATCGGAGAGCTTCTTCAACGGGCGATCCAGCCCCGGCGATGACACTTCAAGACGCTCGTAGTTCGCGTTCTCGACCGTCAGCACGTGCAGCAGCTGGTGCGTGACCTTCTCGCAGTCTTCGACCGTCACGAAACGATCTTCTTCCGGAGGCACGTCGATATACACGCGCACCAGGCCGCGCGCGGCCTGCTCGAAGTCGACCAGCTCATAGCCCATGCCGGTCACGGTTTTTTCAATCAGCGCGGATAGCACCACCATTACATCCTTCGTCCATTCCCGTCTTCGGGAAAACCGCAGCGGCGAATGCCAATGCAGGTTTCCCCCGAACTGATCCAAGTTCAACTTGTTTCGGGAAAAAAAAAATGGGCATCTGCCCATCTTTTTTATGTTGCCGCCGCTGGCGAGAACGCCGACGGCTTTTGTTAAGTGCCTGATTATAAGCGATTTGACACCGCACCGCAATGCACAAAGCGCAGTGCGACCTTGCCAAAACCAGAACGCCGGCAGGGAATAGCGTGTCGGGCACCGCAGGGGAGCCGACACGCAGGCAGCATCAGCCGCGTGAACGGCGGCGGCCCGTGCCACCACCCATGCCGCCGCCCGTGCCGCCACCGGAACCGTAGCGATCGCCGGTCCAGACGCCCACGCTGGCAGCAGCACCTGCGGCACCGCGGCGCTGGCCGCCACGACTGCGGTTGCCGCCATTGCCGGCGCCGGGGAAGCCGAGCGCGGTCTGCAGCGGATCCGGCTGACGCGGTTTGCCCTGGCGCTTGCCATTGCGGTCGGCGTTGCGATCCGCGTTGCCGTAGACAGGGCGATTGGCATTGCCGGCGGCATAGCCGATCGCGTTGCCGTTGACTTCGCCATTGCCCTTGCCCTGGCGCGGGCCGCCTTTCTGGCCGCCCTTGCCCTTGGCCTGCGGCTTCTGGCCGCCTGCCTTGGCACCCAGGCCGCTGGCGGCCATCAGGTTGCGCACGGCGTGTTCATCCAGTTCTTCCCAGCGGCCGCGCTTGAGGTTGCTGGGCAGGGTCAGCGCGCCGTAACGGGTACGGATCAGGCGCGACACGGTCAGGCCCACGGCCTCGAACATGCGGCGCACTTCGCGGTTGCGGCCTTCGGAAATCGTCACGCGGTACCACTTGTTGACGCCTTCACCACCGCCATCGACGATCTTGTTGAAGTTTGCAGGGCCGTCATCGAGGTCCACGCCCGACAGCAGCTTCTGGCGCATGCCTTCTTCCAGCACGCCCAGCGTGCGCACCGCGTATTCACGCTCGATGCCGTAACGCGGGTGCATCAGACGGTTTGCGAGGTCGCCGGAGGTGGTGAACAGCAGCAAGCCTTCGGTATTGAAGTCGAGGCGGCCGACGGCCAGCCACTTGCCGGTCTTCATGTTGGGCACGCGGTCGAACACGGTGGCGCGTCCTTCCGGGTCGCTGGTGCTGACGATCTCGCCTGCCTGCTTGTGATAGACGAGTACGCGCGGCGGCTTGGAGCTGACCTTGCGCTGCAACAGCTTGCCATTGATGCGAACCTGATCGGTCGGCAGGATGCGCTGGCCGATATGGGCCGGCTCGCCGTTCACCGACACGCGGCCGGCGATGATCAGCTCTTCCATGTCGCGGCGCGAACCGAGGCCAGCTTCGGCCAGCACCTTGTGCAGCTTGGGCGCATCATCCTCGGCGGTCAGGTCGCGGCGCACAGTCTTTGGTCGGCCCGTGTTTGCGCCGTCGTCGGCGGCGAGATGGTCGAACTCGTCGGAGGTCACATAGCTGAACACGGCGTCGGCGTCATTGCCGCCCTTGCGCTGTTGCCCATGCTGGCCCTGGCGTCCGGGCTGGCCGGCACGACCCTGCTGTGCCTGGCGATCCTTGCCGCGCTGGTTGCCCTGCTTGCCCTGATTGCCATGGGGTTTGTCGCTGCGCTGGCGCTCGTTGCGCTCATTGCCCTCGCCCTGCGGCTTGGCGCGGCGCTGCTGGCGCTGCGGCTTGCCTTCGGCGTGCTCGCCGGCGTTGTCGCCTTCGGCTTGAGGGTTGTCGGCGTTGTCGCCTCGCTCAGCGCTCTTTTCGGGATTGCGCGAGCGGCGCAGCGAGCGCGGTCCGCGTACGCCGCGGCGCGGCGATTTCTTGTCTTGCGACTGCCCGGCTTCGGCACCCTGCGCATTGTCAGCGCTTTCGGGCGCGGCGGCTTGTTGCGGGTCAGTGGGATGTTGACTGGTCATCTTTCGGTTCTGGCGTAGGTTCGTCGTGCTCCGCACCCGAAGTGGTTTCGGGTTCTGCTGCGGGAGCTTCGTCGTCCGTTCCTGCCGGATCTTCTTGCTCTGTATCGGATTGTTCTGCGTCGGCGTGCTCGGCATCGCCTTGTTCTTCTGCTTCTGCTGCTTCGGCGACATCGGCATGTTCTGCCTCGGCCTGCCCTGCGTCTGCGTCGTTCACATCGACTTCATTGGCGGCGCCTTCGGCATCGCCTGCTTCCCCTTGCGCGACGGCGACTGCGTGCACATCACCCCCGGCTTCGGCGTCGAAATCGATGCTGGCCTGGTCGAGCGTCGCCTGCAGGTTCTGCTCCATGGCCTGCATCGCATTCTCGGGACCGCCGGGCATGTGCTCCTGGCCGACAGCCTGCAACGGCGGCAGCTCTTCCAGCGACGACAGGCCGAGGTCATCGAGGAACTGCTTGGTAGTCGCCAGCAGCGCCGGACGACCGGGTACGTCACGGTGGCCGATCACATCGACCCAGCCACGATCTTCCAGCATCTTGATCGTCTGCGAGTTGACGGCAACGCCACGAATGTCTTCGATATCACCACGGGTCACCGGCTGACGATAGGCAATGATCGCCAAGGTCTCCAGCGTGGCGCGCGTGTATCTCGGCGGCTTTTCCGGATTCAGGCGATCCAGGTAAACCTTCATCTCGGCACGGCTCTGGAAGCGCCAGCCATTGGTCAGCTTCACCAGCTCGACGCCACGACCTGCCCATTCCTGCTGCAACTCGGCCAGCATTTGCTTGATGGCCTCGGTGTCGATCACGGTATCGGGTTCGACATCGTCGCCGTCGGCTTGCTCACCTTCGGGCTGCTCGTCGACGCCTTCCGCGTCATCGGCATGCGCCGCTCCAAGCTCTGCATCAACGCCGGCAGCCGCATCGGACGCTTCGGCGTCGGATGATGCATCGGATGCCTCATCGGATGCTTCGCCAGCCTCAGTCACGCCTGCAGCCTCAATCACCTGCACGCTTTCCGCTTTTTCAGAAACCTTGGCTGCTTTGGCAGCCTTCGGCGTCGCGACGATTTCGTGGCCGGTAATGAACAGTTTCTTCAAGTCGTTGACCGACAGGGCCTCGTGCGTGCACAGCAGCGCAGTCTCGAGGACTTTTTTCGCCTCAGCGGTATTCATCTACGATTCTTGTCGTACTGGTTGGTTGCAGTGGGCAGATCAAATTCACGGCCTGCATCAACGATGCCGCAGGCTCAAACAGAAGGTGATGCTGGCGTACCAGGGCCGCGTTGTAGATTGTTGTTGGGGCCGCTGGCGTGTGCGCGCCGGTAAGACTGGTGGTCCGTCGGGGGCCGCCTGCTGCCATCGGCGCGGGGCTGGGAACCACATTGCGCCGGATTATAGGGCAACTCACCCCTGATGTCATTGCCCCAAGGTATAAAACCACCCAGGCCAGACCTATAAACAACAAGGCCCGGATCATGGATCCGGGCCTGCGTATCTGGTTGCGGGGACAGGATTTGAACCTGTGACCTTCGGGTTATGAGCCCGACGAGCTGCCAGACTGCTCCACCCCGCGTCTGAAGAACGAAATGATACAACGTATTGCATCGCAATGCAAATAAGCTTCATGCGAAAGTGTGAATGCTACACTCGCGGTCGCTTGCTGCCTGTGCAGCTGTCACTGCATTCACTCTCTTTCAACCCTTGCCTGCGCCAATGAATTTCTGTTCCGACTGCGGTCGACCGGTGTCCCTGCTCGTACCGCCTGATGACAATCGCATGCGCCATGTCTGCGGTCATTGCGGGACCATCCATTACCAGAATCCCAAGATGGTGATCGGCAGCATTCCGGTCTGGGACCTGACTGGCGACACCAAGGTGCTGCTGTGCCGGCGCGCGATCGAGCCGCGCCATGGCTACTGGACCCTGCCCGCCGGATTCATGGAGAACGAAGAGACCACTGGTGAAGCCGCGCAGCGCGAGACGATGGAAGAAGCCGGTGCGCGCATCGAGTTGCATGACCTGTTCTCGCTACTGAACGTGCCGCATGTGCACCAGGTTCACTTGTTCTATATGGCGCGCTTGCTTGATCTCGATTTTGCGGCCGGCACCGAAAGCCTGGAAGTGAAGCTGTTTGCCGAGCACGAGATCCCGTGGAATGACATTGCGTTCCCGACCGTGTCGCACACGCTGAAATTCTTCTTCGACGACCTTGCCGCACACCGCTCGGGCAAAGCCTTCGGCTTCCATACGATGGACATCCGCAAGCGCATGCGCGACTGAGCGCCACCGTATCTGCTGCAAACGGATAAAAAAAGCGCGGCCGTGGCCGCGCTTTTTTTTCATGTGTACGCGCGCGGCTTACCAGCTCGACTCGCGCTCCGGCGTGGCCGTGATCTTGTGGATCGACAGGTCGGCGCCTTCATACTCCTGTTCCTGGTCGAGGCGGATGCCGACGGTGCGCTTGAGCACGCCATAGACGACGGCACCACCGATAACAGCAATCACGATACCCAGCGCGGTACCGAACAGCTGCGACATGAAGCTGACGCCACCGATGCCGCCGAAGGCCTTCAAGCCGAAGATACCGGCGGCAAGGCCACCCCATGCGCCGCACAGGCCATGCAGCGGCCACACGCCGAGCACATCGTCGATCTTCCAGCGGTTCTGGGTCAGCGTGAACATCCACACGAAGATCGCGCCTGCGACTGCGCCAGTGGCCAGCGCGCCGAGCGGATGCATCAGGTCCGAACCTGCGCAAACGGCAACCAGGCCGGCCAGCGGGCCGTTGTACGCAAAGCCCGGGTCATTCTTGCCCAGCAGGACGGCAACCAGCGTACCGCCGACCATCGCCATCAGCGAGTTCATCGCGACCAGGCCATTCATCTTGTCCAGGGTCTGCGCGCTCATCACGTTGAAACCGAACCAGCCCACAGCGAGGATCCAGGCACCCAGTGCGAGGAAGGGAATGCTTGACGGCGGATGCGCAGCGATCGCGCCATCCTTGGTATAGCGGCCATGGCGCGAACCGAGCAGGATCACGGCCGGCAGGGCTGCCCAGCCACCGACGGCATGCACCACTACCGAGCCGGCGAAGTCATGGAAGGCCGCGCCGAAGTTCGCCTCCAGCCACGGCTGGATGCCGAAGCGGTTGTTCCACGCGATGCCTTCGAAGAAGGGATAGACCAGACCCACCAGCACGGCGGTCGCGACCAGTTGCGGATGGAAGCGCGCGCGCTCGGCGATACCGCCCGAAATGATGGCCGGGATCGCGGCGGCGAAGGTCAGCAGGAAGAAGAACTTCACCATGTCGAAGCCGCTCTTCTGGGCCAGCACATCAGCGTTGGCGAAGAAGTCCACGCCATAGGCGACGCTGTAGCCGACGAAGAAGTAGGCGATCGTGGAGATGGCGAAATCGACTAATATCTTCACGAGGGCGTTGACCTGGTTCTTCTTGCGCACGGTGCCCAGTTCCAGGAATGCGAAGCCGGCGTGCATCGCCAGAATCATGATGGCGCCCAGCAGAATAAATAGCGTGTCCGCGCCGGTGCGGAATGAATCCATGTAAGTCTCCCCCTTTGAGTGCAGGATTAATTTGAAACCCTGCTCTGTAGCAATTTTCGTACCATTTTGGTGCCTTCGAGCATTGATTACAAGGCATTGAATTTGAATGAAATTTTTCTCTTGTAAATTCGTCCACGTTCCAGATCGCACCTTTGAAGTGCGAAATGACGTTCCGAGTTGGTGAGCATGCCCATCCCCTGGCTCGAACCTGACTCCCCGTTTCCCGATCCCTCGCTGGCGCTGACGGAACGCGACGGCGCGCCCGGACTGCTGGCGGCCGGTGCCGACCTGTCACCGGAGCGGCTGCTGATGGCTTATCGGAATGGCATCTTTCCATGGTTTTCCGAGCACCAGCCCATCCTGTGGTGGAGCACCGACCCGCGCATGGTGCTGATGACCGATGCCTTTCATATTTCCCACAGCCTGAAAAAGCTGTTGAAGAAGGTCGACCGCAGCATGGCCGAAGGCGGCCGCTGGCAGGTGCGCTTCGACTCGGCGTTCCGGCAGGTGATCGAAGCCTGCGCCGAGTGGCGGCCGGGCAGCGGCGGCACCTGGATCTCGCCGCAGATCATCGAGGGCTACTGCGCGCTGCACCGCATGGGACATGCACACTCGGCCGAGCTGTGGATAGACGGCGAGCTGGCCGGCGGCGCCTATGGCGTCAGCATCGGCCGCATGTTCTTTGGCGAATCGATGTTTGCCCGCCAGCCCGACGCATCCAAGGTCGCGCTGGCCTACCTGGTGCATTTCCTGCGCCGGCATGGCGTGGCCATGATCGATTGCCAGCAGGAGACCGGGCACCTGGCGTCGCTGGGCGGCAAACCCATGACGCGCAAACGCTTCCTGAGTTTGATGAAACCGGCACTGTCGCAACCGGCAATTGTCGAATGGGCACCTATGCTGATGTATGAGGAGCCGGATAGCGATCAGCCTTTGCGCGACGGGGCCCTGTCGGTGTAAATTCTTAGCCATGACTCATCTCAAGGACCTGCCCTTCTCGACGCTGCAGTTTTATGCAACGGCGCCGTATCCGTGCAGCTATCTTGATGACCGCCAGGCCCGCTCCCAAGTCGCGACCCCGTCCCACCTGATCAACGCCGATGTGTACTCGGAGCTGGTCAAGAACGGCTTCCGCCGCAGCGGCATCTTCACTTACCGGCCCTACTGCGACGGCTGCCAGGCCTGCACCCCGGTGCGCGTGAATGCCTTGAAGTTCGAAGCCAACCGCAGCCAGCGCCGCGCCTGGAAACAGCACCAGCACCTGAAGGCTTCGGTGTCACGGCTGGCCTACGCGCATGAGCATTACGAGCTTTACCTGCGTTATCAGGCCGTGCGCCATGCCGGGGGTGGCATGGACCAGGACAGCCGCGACCAGTACGCGCAGTTCCTGTTGCAGAGCAAGGTCAACACCCGTCTGGTCGAGTTCCGCGAGCCGGATGGCACGCTGCGCATGGTCAGCATCATCGATGTGCTCGACGATGGCCTGTCGTCGGTCTATACCTTCTTCGATCCCGACTTGCCGAAGTCCAGCCTCGGCACCTACAACGTGCTGTGGCAGATCGAACAGGCGCGGCAACTCGAGATTCCCTATGTCTATCTCGGCTACTGGATCGCCGAGAGCGGCAAGATGAACTACAAGACCCATTTCCAGCCCATCGAGGCACTGCGCCGCGGCCGCTGGGAACCGCTGCCCGGTTAAAGCTTCTCATCGCGCTTCTCATCCGGCCTGATTGCAGGCCATCGCGCCCTCTTCGGCATGAGGCGCAGGACTTCCGACAGCGCGAGGCACGGCCATACTCACAGGTAAAATGCGCAGCACACTCCAACAACCTGCGAACCCGCCTGCTCCATCGTGTCCGACAAGCTCCTGTACGCCCTCGCCCGCCCGCTGCTGTTCTCGCTCGATCCCGAGACCGCCCACAACCTCACCCTGCCCGCGCTGCGCCGTGCCTATGCACTGGGACTGACGGCATTGCTGCCGCGCCCCAAGGCCGACCCGCGCACCGTGATGGGCATTACCTTCCCGAACCCCGTGGGCCTGGCCGCGGGTCTCGACAAGGATGGCGCCTACATTGACGGACTGGCCGCGCTGGGCTTCGGCTTCATCGAAGTCGGCACCGTCACGCCACGCGCGCAACCGGGCAATGCGAAGCCGCGCATGTTCCGCCTGCCGCAGGCCAACGCCATCATCAACCGCATGGGCTTCAATAACGGCGGCGTCGATGCCTTCGTGCGCAATGTGCAGGCATCGCGCTTCTATCAGGAAAAGCTGGGCGTGCTGGGCCTGAACATCGGCAAGAATGCCGACACGCCCATCGAGCGCGCCACCGACGACTACCTGCTGTGCCTGGAAAAGGTTTATCCGTACGCCGCGTATGTGACGGTGAACATCTCTTCACCCAACACCAAGAACCTGCGCCAATTGCAGCAGGCGTCCGAACTGGATGACTTGCTGGCCAAGCTGAAGGGCACCCAGTCACGCCTCGCCGACCAGCACGGCCGCTATGTGCCGGTGGTGCTGAAGATCGCGCCCGACCTCGACGGCGACCAGGTAAAGACGATTGCCGATGCGCTGCTGCGTCACAAGATCGATGGCGTGATCGCGACCAACACCACCATCACCCGCGATGCCGCGCAGGGACTCGCGCATTCAGGCGAGGCTGGCGGCCTGTCGGGCTCGCCGGTGCTGGAACTGTCGAACCGCGTGATCGCCGGGCTGAAGCGGGAACTCGGTACGCAGATTCCCATCATTGGCGTCGGTGGCATCCTGTGCGGGGCCGATGCCCAGGCCAAGATCGCGGCCGGCGCGAGCTTGGTGCAGCTGTACACCGGACTGATCTACCGCGGCCCGGCACTGGTGAATGAATGCGCGAAGGCGCTCGCTGTACGCTGAGAGCGCTTGCGCGGGGCCGGCGTCGTCGGTCGGCCTCGTCCCGCAGCCAACCCTGCGCCAGTCACGCCCGACCCGAAGCATTACTGAAGTCGCATCGCAATACCTGACAACATCAACAAGACGATACGGAGACAAGCATGGACAAGGTTCAACTGGGTACCAGCGACCTGATGGTTTCTAAGGTCTGCCTCGGCACGATGACCTTCGGCGAGCAGAACACCGAAGCCGACGGCCACAGCCAGCTCGACTACGCGCTCGCGCATGGCGTCAACTTCATCGACACGGCCGAGGTGTATCCGGTGATGCCGCGTGCCGAGACCCAGGGTGAGACCGAGCGCATCATCGGCAGCTGGCTGAAGAAGACCGGCAAGCGCGACGAGATCATCCTCGCCAGCAAGATCGCCGGCCCGGCGCACATGCCCTGGATACGCGATGGCCAGAGCAACTTCGACCGCAAGAACATCCGTCTCGCCATTGAAGGCAGCCTCAAGCGCCTGCAGACCGATTACCTCGACCTGTACCAGCTGCACTGGCCGAGCCGCAACGTGCCCATCTTCGGCCAGCAATTCTTCAACCGCGAAAAGGAGCGTCCATGCGTGGCCATCAGCGAGACGCTGGAAGCGCTGGAAGAACTGATTGATGAGGGGAAAATTCGCTACATCGGCGTTTCCAATGAAAGCGCGTGGGGCGTGTCGGAATTCATCTATCACTCGCAAGTGTATGGCTTGCCGCGCATCGTCTCCATCCAGAATGCCTACCATCTGGCCAACCGCGCGTTCGAGAGCGGACTCGATGAAACCTGCTTCCGCGAAGAAGTCGGCTTGCTCGCGTACAGCCCGCTGGCCTTCGGCCAGCTGACCGGCAAATACATCGAGAACCCGAAAGCGCATGGCCGCCTCACCGTATTCCCGCCGAACTGGAGCCCGCGTTACATGCGCCCGCGCGTGATCGAGGCGACCAAACGCTACATGCAGATCGCCAAGGACCATGGCATGAGCGCCACCGAACTGGCGCTGGCCTGGTGCTACACGCGCAACTTCGTGTCGTCGACCATCATCGGCGCGACGACGCTGGAACAGTTGAAGACCGATATCGATGCGTACGGCATCCAGTTGTCCGACGAAATCGTGAATGCGGTGAACGAGGTGCACCTCGAGTTCACGAACCCGGGTCTGTAAGCGGGAAAATCAGGGCAAGGCATCCCGCGAGCGCGGGATGCCGGCGTCGAAAAAGCTCAGCGCAGCAGCGGCAGCAGGATCGCGCCCCAGGTGACAAGGGCAAACAGGAAACTCAGCAGCACTGCGGCGCTGCCGAGATCCTTCGCATTCTTGGACAGGGGGTTTCGGTCGAGGGATACGCGGTCGACCACCGCTTCGATCGCCGAGTTGATCAACTCGACCACCAGTACCAGCACCAGCACGCCGACCAGCGCGAGCTTCTCCAGTACCGACACCGGCAGCAGCAGCGCAATCACGATGCCGGGCACCGCGATCATCAGCTCCTGCCGGAAAGCATGCTCATACTTCCAGGCCGCCCGGAAACCGTCCATCGAATAGAAGAACGCCGAGAAGATGCGCTTGACGCCGCTCTTGCTCTTGAACTCGCTTTGGACTTGACGGGACTCGGGCTGCTGGATATCGGCCATGGATCAACGGGGTTTGCGCTCTCGGTACAGCTCCGTGAAGGTCTTGCCCGGGGGAGCCGGCATGTCGCGATTATCCGTCCATCCGCCAGCCATCGGCAATGCATGGATCATCTTGCCATTGCCGCCCCAGACCTTGAGCACGCGCGCCGCCATCCTGGTGGCAAACCGGTAAAGCGTCGGGCGCTTGGCAAAGAAGGCCCAGACCCCGAACGCGAAATACTCATAAACCGGGCGCAGGCCCTTCTTGAACTGCTTCTCGCGCAGTTTGCGCAGCAGGTCCGGCAGCGGAATCTTCACCGGGCACACCACATGGCACTCGCCGCACAGGGTGGACGCTTGCGGCAGATCCATCGCATTCTCGACACCGACATAGGACGGCGTCAGCACGCTGCCCATCGGGCCCGGATAGACCCAGCCATAGCTGTGGCCGCCGATCTTCTGGTACACCGGGCAGTGGTTCATGCAGGCGCCGCAGCGGATGCAACGAAGCATCTCTTCGAACTCGGAGCCGACCAGGCCGGTACGGCCGCCGTCGACCAGCACGAAGTACATGTGCTCGGGGCCGTCCTTTTCATCCTTCGCGCGCGGGCCGGTGAGCAGCGAGAAATAGTTGGAGATCGACTGGCCCGTCGCCGAGCGCGGCAGCAGGCGCATCACGGTCGCGAGGTCGGACAGCGTCGGCAGTACTTTCTCGATGCCGGTCACGACCACGTGCACCTTGGGCGGCTTGATGGTGCACATGCCCTCGTTGCCTTCGTTGGTCACCACGGCCACCGAACCGGATTCGGCGATGATGAAGTTACCGCCGGTAACACCCATGTCGGCCGACAGGAAGTGCGGGCGCAGCACCTCGCGCGCTTCGCGCGTCATCGCCGCGATATCGGTCTGGCGCGGCTTGTCGTGCACCTTCGCGAACAGGTCGGCGATCTCTTCCTTGTCCTTGTGGACCACGGGCGCAATGATGTGAGACGGCGCTTCGTTGTCGTTGATCTGCAGGATGTACTCGCCAAGGTCGGTCTCGACCGGCTGCACGCCGACCGCTTCCAGCGCCTTGTTGAGGGCCATTTCCTCGGACACCATCGACTTCGACTTGATGACCTTCTTCACTTCGTGCTTCTGCGCGATCTGCACCACCAGCTTCGACGCCTCTTCGGCGCTCTCGGCGAACAGCACGGTCGCGCCGCGGCGGGTCGCTTCCTTTTCGAAGGTCTCGAGCCAGACGTCGAGGTTCTTGATCGCGCGCATGCGGCGCTCGATGGCGGCGTCGCGGGTACCCTCGAAGTCATCGAGTTCGGTGATGGCCGAAGCGCGTGCGGTGACGAACTTGGTCGACAGTTTTTTCAGGTTCTGTTGCAGGCGCTGGTCAGCCAGTTTCTGGCCGGCGCGCGCCTTGAAGTGCATGGACTGGACTTGCATCAGGCATCTCCCGCGAGGACTTCAGCCACGTGCAGCACGCGGGTGGTGGTGTCGCCGGTGCGACGCAGCCGGCCTTCGATATTGAGCATGCAGCCGAGGTCGCCGAGCACGACTGCGTCGGCGCCGCTGGCATGGATGTGTTCGCACTTCTCGTCGACGATGGCCGTCGAGATGTCGCCGTACTTGACCGCGAAGGTGCCGCCGAAGCCGCAGCAGGCACGTGCCTGCTCCATTTCCTTCAGCTCGACGCCGTCGCGCTTGGCGATCAGCTCGCGCGGCTGCTTTTGCACGCCCAGCTCACGCAGGCCGCAGCAGGAATCGTGATAGGTGACCGTGCCCTTGAATGCACCTGCGGCCGCTGCAGGCAGCTTGTCGATCTTGACGACGTTGACGAGGAAGTCGGTCAGTTCAAAGACGCGTTCTTTCAGCCGCGCATAGCGCGCCAGCTGCGCCGGGTGACCGGCCAGGATGTCGTCGTAGTGGGTCTTGATGGTGCCGCCGCAGGAACCCGACGGGATCACCACGTAGTCGAGGCCATCGAAATCATCGAGGAATTTCTCGGCCAGCTCACGCGCGGCATCCTTGTTGCCGCTGCTGTACGCAGGCTGACCGCAGCAGGTTTGCCCTTCGGGCACGACCACTTCGCAACCAGCGGCTTCGAGCAGTTTGATTGCAGAAAATCCTATTCCGGGACGCATCACGTCCACCAGGCACGTCACCATCAGTCCGACACGCATGTGAATCCTTGCTGTGATATGGGTTTTTTAGCAAGCCGCATTATCCGACGAACGACCGCCTGCAAACCCTGTCGGCAGGATGAAAAATATTTCAGTCCCTATGGATTTGCTGAAGGCGGGGTTTTGCGGTGGCTGGCCTTGCTGCCAGAGGGCAGCCGAAGCGGGGGTGGCCGCCCGAATCCCGCGTAGCGGCGGTGGATTTACAGGTTTCAGGCCTTGTGACAGCGTTTCGCATTGTGGTATAAAACGGTCTTATTGCATCGCACCAACCACAAGATGAAATCCGAAACACCTGCCGCCGAAAAGACCTCGATCCAGGTCATCGAGCGCATGATGACGCTGCTCGATGCGCTGGCCAGTTACCCGGACCCGGTCAGCCTGAAGGAACTGTCAGCCGCAACCGGCCTGCATCCGTCCACCGCGCACCGCATCCTGAACGACATGGTGGCCAAGCGCTTCGTCGACCGCGCCGAGCCTGGCTCCTACCGGCTGGGCATGCGTCTGCTGGAGCTGGGCAATATCGTCAAGAGCCGCCTGAACGTGCGCGAAGCTGCACTGCCGTTCATGCAGTCGCTGCATCGCAAGACCCAGCAGACGGTGAACCTGTCGGTACGTCAGGGCGACGAGATCGTCTACATCGACCGCGCATTCTCCGAGCGGTCCGGCATGCAGGTGGTGCGCGCCATTGGTGGCCGCGCGCCGCTGCACCTGACGTCGATCGGCAAGCTTTTCATGTCCGTCGACGATGCGAAGGCCGTGCGCGCCTACGCGACCCGCACCGGGCTGGCTGGCCACAACAAGAACTCGATCACGGACCTCGCCAAGCTCGAGCGCGAGCTGTCGCTGGTGCGCGCACGCGGCTATGCGCGTGACAACGAAGAACTGGAACTGGGCGTGCGCTGCATGGCTGCCGGTGTGCGCGATGACAGCGGCCGACTGATTGCCGGTCTGTCGATTTCGGCACCTGCTGACCGACTGAAGGATGAATGGCTGGACGACCTGATCGCTACCGCGAACGATATCTCGGGCGTGCTGGGTTACCGGCCGGCGGAAAGCGCATGATCGAGCGCGCGTGATCGCTTGCCTCTGAACTGGCAGCGGAAATAAAAAAAGCGAACCTCGAGGTTCGCTTTTTTGTTTGCTGCTCGGCTTGCGTCAGCTACGTTTCGCGCTGCGATCATTCAGTGCCGAAGCGCCACGGTTCTCCAGCCACTTGCGGATGCGGCTGGCATCGGCGAGACGCGACTGCTTGCTCTTGGAGTCGAGGAAGATCATCACCACCGCGCGGCCGGCGACTTGCACCTGCATCACCAGGCAACGGCCGGCTTCAGAGATGTAGCCGGTTTTCTGCAGGCCAATTTCCCAGTCCGGGTTTTCGATCAGGCCATTCGAATTGCGGTATTGCAGAGGACGGCCCCCCGGATCGACCGCATAACGGCTGTCGGTCGAATACTGGCGGATCAGCGGATGCTGGTAAGCGGCGACGACCAGCTTGGACAGGTCACGCGCGCTGGACACGTTGGTGCTGTTGAGGCCGGTCGAGTCGGCGAAGTGCGAGCTGGTCATGCCCAGTTCACGTGCCTTCGCATTCATCGCCGCGACGAAAGCGCGGATGCCGCCCGGGTAGTGACGACCCAGCGCCGATGCAGCACGGTTCTCCGAGCTCATCAGTGCAATGTGCAGCATGTTGGCGCGCGACAGTTGCGAGCCCACGCGCAGACGCGAATGGCTGAACTTCTCGCGATCGACATCTTCTTCGGTGACGGTGAGGACTTCATCGAGGTCCTGGTTGGCTTCCACCACCACCAGGCTGGTCATCAGCTTGGTGATCGACGCGATCGGCAACGCGATGCCGGCGTTCTTCTCGAACAGTACTTCGCTGGTCGACTGGTCCATCACCAGCGCGACGCTGGAATTGAGGTCCAGAGGATCACGGGTCATGTTGAGGCCGGCGAGGTCGCCCGCGGTCAGCACCGGGGGCACGCCGGCCATCGCCGATGCATAGGCCACGCGCTGCGCGACGGCGCGGCGCTTCGAGGTCAGGTCGGCGTGGATGACCTTGGCCTTGCCGGCTGCAACGAACTTGCCCTTGGCTTTAGCCTTGGCCTTGGCATGAACGCGTTCCGATTTACCGCCATTGGCGTCCTTGTGCGCGCGCGCAGCCTCGGCTGCCGGCAGCGCGAAAGCCATAGCCATTGAAACAACAAGCGCTTTGAAAGTGAAACGGCGCATCGGGACTCCAAAAAAAGATGCCAAATTCTGCCTTGCAGTGTAGCAAAATGGTGCAATACCGCAAGTAAATTAGGGAGTTAGAAGCAATAATTAAACGGGTTTATTAGCCCTTATTGCGCCGAATCAACGTTTCAAATTTTGCAAATTATGCAGGGTCAGAGGTTTGCGGCAATCGCCTTGCCGAGCTCTTGCGTACCTCCCTTGCCGCCCATGTCGGGCGTGAACGGCGCGTCGCGCGGACCGGCGGCGAGCACCTTTTCAATGGCTGCGACGATGGCATTGGCCGCGTCCGCGTGACCGAAATGCTCGAGCATCATCGCGCCCGACCAGATCTGGCCGATCGGGTTGGCCACGCCCTTGCCAGCGATGTCGGGTGCCGAGCCATGCACGGGCTCGAACAGCGACGGATACACACCTTCCGGATTGATGTTGGCCGATGGCGCGATCGCGATGGTTCCGGTGCATGCCGGGCCGAGGTCGGACAGGATGTCGCCAAACAGGTTGGACGCGACCACCACATCAAACCAGTCGGGATGGCGCACGAAGTGCGCGCACAGGATATCGATATGGAATTTGTCGACCTTCAGGTCGGGATAGCTGCGCGCCATCTCGGCGACACGCTCGTCCCAGTAAGGCATCGTGATGGAGATACCATTCGACTTGGTGGCTGAGGTCAGGTGCTGCTTCGGGCGCCGCTGCGCGAGCTCGAATGCGTACTTCAGGATGCGGTCCGTGCCCTGGCGAGAAAACACGCTCTGCTGGAACACCACCTCGCGCTCGGTGCCCTCGTACATGCGGCCGCCCACGGATGAGTATTCGCCTTCGGTGTTTTCGCGCACCACGTAGAAATCGATGTCGCCCGGCTTGCGGCCTGCCAGCGGCGACGGTATGCCGGGCATCAGCCGGCAGGGACGCAGGTTCACGTACTGGTCGAATTCGCGTCGGAACTTCAGCAGCGAGCCCCACAGCGACACATGGTCAGGCACGGTATCGGGCCAGCCGACGGCGCCGAAGTAGATCGCGTCTTTCGGGGTCAGCAAGTCCTTCCAGTTATCCGGCATCATCTGGCCATGCTGCGCGTAGTAGTCGCAGCTGGCGAAATCGAAATGCTCGAAATCGAGTGCGATGCCGAATTTGTCGCAGGCCGCTTCCAGCACCCGCAAGCCTTCCGGCATCACTTCCTTGCCGATACCATCACCGGCGATCACTGCAATCTTCTTCATCGCCTCACTCCAGGAAAGTCGCAAAGTCGCCCAACGGAGCACGTTCGGTCACGAGGCTGTTCTCGACCCTGGACGGGTCGGCAAAACCGAGCGCCATCCCGCACACCAGCTGCTCGCTATCGGGCAGGTCAAGGACTTCGGCGATCACCTTGTGGAATTGCGTGAAGGCGGCCTGCGGGCAGGTATCGAGCCCACGGCCACGCGCAGCCACCATGATGTTCTGCATGAACATGCCGTAGTCCAGCCACGAGCCCTGCTCCATCACGCGATCAATGGTGAAGATCAGTCCGACCGGGGCATCGAAGAATGCGAAGTTGCGGCCGTGCTGCGCATGCATGCCGCTCTTGTTTTCGCGCGTCAGGCCCAGCAGGGCGTACAGGTCCCAGCCCACCTTGCGGCGGCGATCAACATACGGCGACACCCATTCGCGCGGATAGTAGTCGTACTCTTCCTTGTGCTGCGACAGCTGCGCCGGGTCATGCCAGACCTCATTAATCGCCTTCGCGAGGCGGTCGCGGATGGCGCCCGTCAGCACATACACCTTCCACGGCTGCGTGTTGGAACCCGACGGCGCGCGTGCGGCCACATTCAGGATCGCTTCGATGTCTTCGCGCGCGACCGGCGTCGGCAGGAAAGCGCGGATGGAGCGGCGGGTAGTGATCGCTTCGTCGACGATCGCCTGTTCTTTGGTCTGGATCATGGGTTCACCACTAAGGTTTGCAGGAGTGCCCGGGCGGGCGAGGGAATGGGAGTCGGCTTGCGGGTCGCGCGGTCGACATAAACGTGCACGAAATGGCCTTGCGCGGACGCGAGCTCGTCATCGTCGCGGAAAATGCCGACTTCATAGCGGACACTGGAGTCGCCGAGCCGCGTCACGCACAAGCCGGCAGTGACGGGATCAGGAAATGCGACCGATGAAAAGTAATTGCAGTGGGTCTCGACCACCAGGCCGATTGCGCTGCCTTCATGAATGTCCAGCGTGCCGTTCACGATCAGGAACTGGTTCACGACCGTATCGAACCACTGGTAGTAAACGACATTGTTCACATGGCCGTACGCATCGTTGTCGGACCAGCGCGTGGTGATCGGATAGAAATGCCTGAAATGCGAGCGAGGCTTGGGCGTCTCCTTCATCGTGCTCCCTTGTCTTGTTGTACTTATCTTTGTCGATGGTGTCGTGGTGGTGCTTGCTATCCTTGCTTTCGCCGCTGCGTGTCAATCGCACAGCCTGCGGTCAGCGACGCACTACAAAGGCGACACCGGCCACGGCCAGCAGCATGCCGCCAATTCCCGCCAGTCCGAAGGATTCGCCGAACAGCAGCCACGCAAAAAATGCCGTCACCGGCGGCGTCAGGTACATCAGGCTGGACACATGGGTGGCCGCATTTTTCCGGATCAGTGCAAACAACAGGAACATGGCACCGATCGACAAGGCCAGCACGGACCAGCTGAGCGCGATGATGAATTCTTGCGTCCATTGTACTGTGGACAATTGCCAGTCCAGCCCCTCGAACAGGATCGCCAACGGCAAGGTCACGACCGCCGATGCGCCGAACTGGATCAGTGCGCCGGTACGCAGGTCGAACCGCGGACAATGCCGCTTCTGATACAGCGTGCCGGCCGTGATCGACAACAGCGCAAACACGCACAGCGACACATTGAGCACCGATGCGCCGGTGGGTGTGAGCTTCTCAGACACGACCAGCGCGACGCCGGCCAAGCCCATCAGCAGGCCCAGCCACTGGCGGCGACTGACGCTCTCGTCGACGGTCGAGGCCGCGAAGGCTGTCAGCAAGGGCTGCAAGCCAACGATCAGCGCTGACAGGCCGGCCGGCATGCCGAGCTTGATCGAGCACCACACACCTGACAGATACCCGGCCTGTACCAGCACGCCTGCCACCGCAATATGCCGGGCCTGGCCGCGTGGCCACGGGGCGCGCATCAGCAGTACCAAGGGCAGCAGCACGGCAATCACGCCCGCGTAACGAAGCATAAGGAAGGTCAGCGTCGGCGACGAAGGCAGGCCGAGTTTGGCGACCACGAAACCGGTACTCCACAAGAGCACGAACAAGACCGGCATGCCCGCTTCCAGCCATGCCGAGCGGCCTGGCAGGCGGGCGGTAGCCAGCGCCGCCTGATCCTGGTTGTCAGTCCGGAACTCGCTCATGCAGCCGCCTTTCGTCGATGACGATACGCGGCGGCCAGTGTCACGGTCTGCAGGTGGATGGCGACGGTCTGCTCGATATCGCGCCCGTAACCACCGGCCATTGCGATCGCCACCGGCAGCCCGCGCTGCTGCGCCTGCGCCAGCACGCGCCGGTCGCGTTCAGCCATGCCGTCGCTGCTGAGCTTCAGGCGGCCGAGCCGATCGCCTTCGTGGGGATCGGCACCTGCCAGATAAATGATGAGCTGCGGCGCGAAGCGTTCGAACAATTGCGCCAGCGCGCCATCAAGCGCCGCGAGGTATTCGGCGTCGCCGGTGCCGTCGGGCAGCGCGATATCGAGGTCGCTGGTCGCCTTCGCGAACGGGTAGTTGTGCTCGCCATGCAGAGACAGCGTGAACACCGAATCGTCATTGGCCAGGATGGACGCCGTGCCATTGCCCTGGTGTACGTCGAGATCGACGATCGCGACCCGCGCCGCGCGTCGTTCGGCCTGCATCAACCGCGCAGCGATGGCGGCATCATTGAACACGCAAAAGCCTTCGCCCCGGTCGGCATGCGCATGGTGCGTGCCGCCGGCAAGGTTGATCCCGACGCCGTCATCGAAGGCGGCGCGGCAAGCCGCGATGGTGGCGCCGGCCGAGCGGCGTGAGCGCTCCACCATCTCCGGCGACCAGGGGAAGCCGATGGCGCGCTGCTCCTGCGGCGTCAGCGCGCCATCGTCGATGCGACGGATGTACTGCGGATGATGGGCCAGCGCGAGCACGCCATCGCTGGCGCGTGGGGCTTCCTCCAGCTGTACGTCCGGCAGCGTGGCCTGCACTGCATCACGCAGCATCCGGTACTTGCGCATGGGGAAGCGATGCCCTTCCGGCAATGGCAGCACAAAGCGATCGCTGTAGAACGCTTTCATTGCCGCGCCTTCACAAGTAAGCCTTCACGAACCGGTGACTCCAGTGATTTCGGGCAAGCAGGTCAGACCGGCGCCGAAACTTCTCATATGAACCATACAAATTTTGATGCGCCGCAATAATTTAACTTGACACCCAATTGGCCTGCCCGAAAAATAGCGTCTGCTGCGTTGCAACAAACCTTCGGGTTGCCTGCCCCTGGCTGCGACGGCATCCCGCAACAGCATTCATCTCACAACGAGGACTCATCATGTTCAACACTGCCGAACAATTCACCGCCGCCGCCCGCGCCCAGATGGAGGCCCAGCTGAACCTGGCAACTTCCTTCTCCGACTCGATGATCGACGGCGTCGAGAAACTGATGGGCCTGAACCTGCAGGCCGCCAAGGCCGGCCTCGAAACCAGCATCGCCAACGTCCAGCAGCTGCTGACCGCAAAGGACCCGCAAGAGCTGCTGGCCGCCGCCTCCCATCAAGCGCAGCCGCAAGCCGAGATCGCACTCACCTATGCCCGCCACCTGGCCACCATCGCCCGCGGCAAGCAGAAGGAATTCGCCCAGGCTGCCGAGTCGCAGATCAACGAACAGAGCCGCCAGATGGTCGCCATGCTCGACGACGTGACCAAGAGCGCGCCGGCCGGCTCCGAAACTGCCGTGTCGATGATGAAGTCTGCCATCGACAACGCCAGCTCCGGTTTCTCGCAATTCTCGCGCTCGGCCAAGGTCGCCATCGACGCCATGGAATCGAACCTCGACAACGCGGTCGCTCAGATGTCGCATGTGACCGCCAAAGCGACACGCGCGAAGAAGTAAACTGCATCTGCGCGAAAAACAGCCGGCCGGGCCTCCCCCGCCGGCTGTTTTTTTAACCTCGACCATCGCCATGGGCACTTACGATGCAAATGCCGGCGAAGCTTCAGCCTAGCCGGTACAATCGCGCGCCCCGGTTGGAATGATAAAGAGCTGTGCACCCTGCGGCGCGCACCCCGGTTTTTTAATTCAGCGAAGGCAGCGTTTCACGAGACCGCTCCCGCTTCAACAACAAGAACAATGTCTTTCACACAGCTCCTTTGCGTTGCCGTGTCAGCCGTGCTGTACTTCAGCTTCTTCCGGCTGAATGCCTACGCCTTCCACGCCTTCCAGGTGCATGCAGGCGCGAGCTGGATCTTCCTGCCCGCCGGACTGCGCTTGCTATGCACACTGCTGTTCGGCGGCGAAGGCGCGATCGGCCTGCTGCTCGCTTCCGGCTTGCTGATCCTGGTGGACTTCCCGCCCATGGATCCGCTGACCCTGATGGTGGCGCCGCTATTGTCGGCCGGTGCGCCCTATCTCGTGTATCGGCTTGCGCTGCGCTCCGGCATGCCCGCATCACTGACCAAACTGACACCGCTGAAGCTGGCACAGTTGGGCGTCCTGTATGCTTTCGCCAGTGCCGGGCTGCATTCGATCTGGTTCTCGCTGCGCGGCGTACACCCGGACCTGCTGAGCGGCTTTGTCACGATGTTCACCGGTGACCTGGTCGGCACGCTGATCATGCTGTATGCAATCAAGATGCTGCTGGCTGCAATCCGCCTGCTGCCGCTGGCCAGTGCCACCTCCCAGCGGGACACGCCAACCGACGCACCCGACTGAGCCTGGCAAAGCAACGACGCAGCATTACGCACCATCATTGTGCATCATCAGGCATTAATGCCCCAAGGTGAAGCATGAAGCGCTGCCCAGCATGATGACAGGATGGCATACAAGCTGCTAATGCTGTACCGGATATTCGCTGCGTAGCGGCGATTGCACCAAGAACGACAGCAAAGCATTCGTACCCGCTTCCAATGGCAAGAGTCATTCCTTCCGAATCCCGTACTGCACCGGCCGAGCCTGCCCGGCCCGGCCACTTGCTAGCCACCTTGTCGCTCGGCTTTGGCCGCGACGGCGACACCACGCGCCTGTTGAGGCGCGAGCACTACGGCCCGCTGCGGGTGCAGAAGGCGCTATATCCGGAAGGACCGTCAGTGGCGCATGCGATCATCGTCCACCCGCCGGGCGGCGTGGTCGGCGGCGACGAATTGCGCATCGATGCATCGGTCGGCGCAGGCGCGGCGGCCGTCATCTCGACCCCCGGCGCGGCGAAGTGGTACCGTGCGAACGGCCATGTATCGCGCCAACAGCTGACGCTGGAAGTGGGCCATGATGCGGCGCTCGAATGGCTGCCGCAGGAAACCATCTTTTTCAACGAGGCCGACGTACAGCTCGACACAACAGTCGACCTGCAAGGCAATGCGCGCTTCATCGGTTGCGACATTCTGTGCTTCGGACGCAGGGCCTCCGGTGAAAGCTTCGACAACGGGCGCATCCGCCAGCAGCTGCGCATCGAGCGCGACGGCAAGCCCTTGTGGCTGGAGCAAGGCCGGCTGCTGGGCGGCAGCGCGCAGATGCGCAGCCCGCTGGGACTGGCCGGCCATAGCGTGTGCGCGAACCTGGTGGCCGTTGGCGTTCCCACCTCGCCGGCGCTGATGCAGGCCGTGCGCGAGCGCTGCACGGTGGTCGCCGATGGCCGCGGCCGCTTCGGCGCGACGCAGATGAAATCGGTGCTGCTGGTGCGTTACCTCGGTGATTCCAGCGAGGTGGCACGCCATGTGATGCTGGCCGCCTGGCAGCTGCTGCGTCCCGCGCTGCTGACACGCGAAGCGACCGAGCTGCGCATCTGGAATACCTGACCCTGACCGCAAGACCCCGACACCGAACCGCCAAACCCGAACAAGCCAACCTGAGAACGAGGACAAGAGCATGGAACTCACCCCACGGGAAAAAGACAAGCTGCTGATCTTTACCGCAGCCCTGCTGGCCGAGCGCCGCAAGGCGCGCGGCCTGAAGCTGAACTATCCGGAAGCGGTGGCGCTGATCACGGCCGCGATCATGGAAGGCGCGCGCGATGGCAAAACCGTTGCCGAGCTGATGTCCGAAGGCACGAAGATCCTCAGCCGCGCCGACGTGATGGAGGGCGTGGCCGACATGATCCCCGACATCCAGGTCGAGGCCACCTTCCCCGATGGCACCAAGCTCGTGACCGTCCACCACCCGATTCCCTGAACGCAGCGGAGAAAAACATGATTCCCGGAGAAATGCTGATCGAGGAAGGCGACATCGCGCTCAACGTCGGCCGTCCCACCGTGACCGTCAAGGTCGCCAACAGCGGAGACCGTCCGATCCAGGTCGGCTCGCACTTCCACTTCTACGAGACCAACCCTGCGCTGCAGTTCGAGCGCGCGCTGGCCTATGGCATGCGCCTCAATATCGCCGCCGGCACGGCGGTACGCTTCGAGCCGGGCCAGGAACGCACGGTCGAGCTGGTGGCGCTGGCTGGCGGACGCAAGGTCTATGGCTTCAACGGCCAGGTGATGGGCAAGCTGAAAGATTCGAAGAAAGGGGCAGGCGCATGAGCAAGATCTCCCGCAAGGCGTACGCCGAAATGTTCGGCCCGACCACCGGCGACCGTATCCGGCTGGCCGATACCGAACTCTTCATCGAGATCGAGAAGGACCACACCACCTACGGCGAGGAAGTGAAGTTCGGTGGCGGCAAGGTAATCCGCGACGGCATGGGCCAGTCGCAGCTGCCGCACAAGGATGTGATGGATACCGTGATCACGAACGCCGTCATCCTCGACCACTGGGGCATCGTGAAGGCCGACATCGGCATCAAGGGTGGCCGCATCGCCGCCATCGGCAAGGCCGGCAATCCGGACATCCAGCCGGATGTGACGATGGCTATCGGCGGTGCGACCGAGATCATCGCCGGCGAAGGCAATATCGTCACTGCCGGCGGCATCGATACCCACATTCATTTCATCTGCCCGCAGCAGATCGAGGAAGCGCTGATGTCCGGCGTGACCACGATGATCGGCGGCGGCACCGGCCCGGCGGTCGGCACCGCGGCGACCACCTGCACACCGGGCCCGTGGCACATCCACGCGATGCTGGCCGCGGCCGATGCCTTCCCGATGAACCTCGGCTTCCTCGGCAAAGGCAATGTGAGCCTGCCGCTGCCGCTGGAAGAACAGATCCGTGCCGGCGCCATCGGCTTGAAACTTCATGAAGACTGGGGCTCGACCCCGGCCGCCATCGACAACTGCCTGTCGGTGGCCGACAAGATGGACATCCAGGTCGCGATCCACACCGATACGCTGAACGAAGGCGGCTTCCTCGAGCACACGCTGGCTGCGTTCAAGGATCGCACCATCCATACCTTCCATACCGAAGGCGCGGGTGGCGGGCATGCGCCGGACATCATCGCTGCGGTTGGCCAGGGCAATGTCCTGCCCTCGTCCACCAACCCGACCCGTCCGTACACGCACAACACGCTGGACGAGCATCTCGACATGCTGATGGTCTGCCACCATCTGGATGCCTCGATCACCGAGGACATTGCGTTCGCCGAATCGCGCATCCGCCGCGAGACCATCGCTGCCGAAGACATCCTGCACGACCTGGGCGCGATCTCGATGATGTCGTCCGACTCGCAGGCGATGGGCCGTGTCGGCGAAGTGATCATGCGCACCTGGCAGACCGCGCACAAGATGAAGGTGCAGCGCGGATCGCTGAAAGAGGATTCGAGCCGCAACGACAATTTCCGCGCCAAGCGCTACATCGCGAAGTACACGATCAACCCGGCCATCACGCACGGCATCTCGCACATGGTCGGTTCGATCGAGACTGGCAAGATCGCCGACCTGGTGATCTGGAAACCGGCCTTCTTCGGCGTCAAGCCGTCGATGATCCTCAAGAGCGGCATGATCGCGGCCGCGCAGATGGGCGACCCGAATGCATCGATCCCGACGCCACAGCCGGTGCATTACCGACTGATGTTCGGCGCCTATGCAGGCGGCCTGAAGACCTCGTTCACCTTCCTGTCGCAGGCAGCGATGGACGCCGGGGTGGCCGAGCAGCTGAAGCTCAACAAGCCGGTCGCCGCGGTGAAGAACATGCGCAATTTGCGCAAGGTCGACATGATCCACAACGGCTATGCGCCGACGATGGAAGTCGATACCGAGACTTACGAGGTGCGCGCCGACGGCGAACTGCTGGTGTGCGAACCGGCCAAGGTGCTGCCGATGGCGCAGCGTTATTTCCTTTTCTGACTTAAAGACGTATCCGATGCTCACCCTGCATACCAAAGTGGAACGCGCCGACAAGATCGACGGCGAACTGGTCCTGCCCTATGAACTGCGCGAGAAGAGCCGTCAGCGCGCTGCACTGACCTCGGGCGAAGAGGTCGCGGTCTTCACCGTGCGCGGCACCGTGCTGCGCGACGGCGATTTGCTGACTGGCGAGGATGGCCGTGTCGTGAAGGTCACGGCTGCGCCGGAAGCGACTTACAAGGTGTCCTGCGCATCGCCGCACGCGCTGCTGCGCTGCGCCTTCCACCTCGGCAACCGCCACACGCAGGCACAGGTCGGCGATGGCTGGCTGCGCATCCGCAAGGACCCGGTGCTCAAGGACATGCTGGCCGGCCTGGGCGCCGACGTCACCGAGGAACAGGCTCCGTTCGAACCGGAATCGGGCGCTTACGGTGGCGGCCATCATCACCATGACGATGGCCATCATCACAACCCGCTGGCGCCGATTCCGGTGCGCCAGAAGATCCACCGCCCGGGCGACAAGGCTTGAGCGCGTCGACCAGCAATGGCTTGCCCCAATCTGGCACCGCGATGACATCCGAACGTCCTGCCTCTCCCCTGCCCGCTGCTTCGCTGCTGCACCTGCTGCAGTTGTGCAGCCCGTCGCTGCCGGTCGGCGCGTACAGCTATTCGCAAGGGCTGGAAGCGGCCATGGAAAGCGGCTACGTGAAAGACGAGGCCAGCGCGCGTGCATGGATCGTCGACATGCTCGATGAAGTCGTCGCACGCTTCGAGGCGCCGGTCACCTGGCGCTTGCTGCAGGCGTTCGCGGACCGCGATGGGCAGGCCGTCGCTTACTGGAATGCGTTGTTCATTGCATCGCGCGACAGCGCGGAATTCCGCGCCGAGACCATACAGATGGGCTATTCGCTCGGCAAACTGCTGCCCGAGCTGGTACCCGATGATGCCGAACTGCTGGCGCTGCTGACAGCACAGCCTGAACTGCCCTTCCCGACCGCTCTGGCAGCGACTGCCGTCGCGCTGAAGGTGCCGGCAGAAGAAGCCTTGCTCGGCATGCTGTTCTCGTGGGCCGAGAACCAGGTACTGGCCTGCGTGAAGTCGGTGCCGCTCGGCCAGGTAGCCGGCCAGCGCTTGCTGCTGTCATTGCGCCCACACATCGAGCAGGCAGCCAGCATTGCCCGCACGCTGGACGATGACGCATTGTCCAACTGGTCGCCGGGACTGTCGCTGCTGTCTATGCAGCATGAAGTACAGTACTCGCGACTCTACCGTTCCTGAATTCCTGAATTTTGAAAGACAGATCCATGACTACCTCCAATCCCCTGCGCGTCGGCATCGGCGGCCCGGTCGGCTCCGGCAAGACGGCCCTGTGCGAAATGCTGTGCAAGCAGATGCGCGACCATTACGACATGGCCGTCATCACCAATGACATCTACACCAAGGAAGACATGGAGATCCTGCTGCGCGCCGATGCGCTGCCGGCCGAGCGCCTGATGGGCGTGGAGACCGGCGGCTGCCCGCACACGGCGATCCGTGAAGATGCGTCGATCAACCTCGAAGCGATTGCGCGCATGAGCGCCGATTTCCCTGACCTCGACCTGATTCTGGTCGAATCGGGCGGCGACAATCTGGCGGCGACCTTCAGCCCGGAATTGTCGGACCTGACGATCTATGTGATCGATGTGGCCGGCGGCGAAAAGATTCCGCGCAAGGGCGGCCCGGGCATCACGCGTTCGGACTTGTTGATCATCAACAAGACCGACCTCGCACCGCATGTAGGAGCCAACCTCGACATCATGGCTGCCGATGCGAAGAAGCAGCGCGGCGACCGGCCCTTCGTGTTCACCAACCTGCGCAAAGGCGAAGGCGTGGATGAGGTGATTGCCTTCATTCGCAAGCAAGGCTTGCTGGACGCGGCGAAGGCTTGAGGTAAACGACGCTGGGTCCCGGCATGCGCCGGGACGACGTGGCGACGTGCGTCAGTACAGGGAAGGTCATCCCGGCGCAGGCCGGGATCCCCTGTCTTTCAGCTTAGTTAGGAACGTATTCCTGCTTCAACTCGTCGAGACCGGCGAGCATCTTCTGGTAGGCGGCCGCCACCTGCGACGGCTCGCCTTTCACGCCCAGTTCGATATGCCGGCGACGGTTCGCGTCGCCGACGCTGGGCAGGCTGAACACCTTCACGCTACCGAACTCGGCCTCGATCGCTTCCATCAGCGGCGTCAGCCGCGACTCGATGCCGTCATACACGATCACCGATTTCTCTTCGCGCGCGACCTGATGGAACAGGTGCGAGTGATGGGTGTCGAGCGCCCAGGCCATCATGGGCGCTGCCATCACGGGGAAGCCCGGCACGAAGTAATGCGCGCCCCCGATCGCATTGCGGAGCATGAAGCCGGGGATCTTGTTGTACGGGTTGGGCACGATCTCGGCGCCGACCGGGAACTCGCCCATCTTCAGCCGGTGCTGGTGGTCCGGCGAGTTCAGGTCGGCGACCTTGCCGGTCTCGGCGGCCATTTCGATAATGCGCTCCTGGATCTTGGCCTTCGCATCCGGATGCAATTGCAGCGGCACGCCGAGCGCCGCTGCCGCGCACTGGCGCGTATGGTCATCGGGCGTGGCACCAATGCCGCCGCAGGAAAACACCACGTCGCCGCTGGCCAGCGTGCGCTTGAGTGTGGCGGTGATGCGCGCCGGGTCGTCGCCGACATATTCCGCCCATGACAGCGACAGGCCGCGTTCGCCAAGCAGCTCGATGATCTTCGCGAGATGCTTGTCGCTGCGTTTGCCCGACAGGATTTCGTCGCCAATGATGATGATGCCGAATGCCATCTGCTTTCTCCGTGCGTATGCGTGTATTTGTTTGGGGTGAATGGACCTTGCTTACAGCCGGTCCTCGTCAATCAGCGGCGCCGCCGGCACGTCCTTTAGCGGATAGCTGCGCAGGCGCGCCAGCGCATCAAGGCAGTAGTGCTGGAACCACAATCCGCTGAACACGAATACCAGCAGGTACAACCAGACCGCCACGGCAGCCAGGATAGGGAAAAAGATCACCGACATCACACCGCCCAGCCACAGCAGGCCGGGTGCGGCGCCGAGGCTGCCGGTGACGATGCCGATGGCCAGCAAGGGCCAGCGGTGGCGCGCCATGATCTGCTTTCTTTCTTCCTTGTCCGCATAGTCTGCCAGCGCATCGTAGGCCATCACGCGGCTGGCCAGCCAGCCCCACAGCAGCGGTTGCACGAACAGCGCAAACAGCGGGATCAGGTTCAGTGGCAGCGTCAGCAGCCACGCGATGATGAACACGACGAAAGCCGACAGCGACACCCACAAGCTACCGGCGAAAGAGCCGCCATGGCGCATCTCGAGTTGCGGGTACAGGCGCTGGCCGACATGGCGCGCAATCGCCGGCATCGCCATCGAGCCGACCAGCACCAGCGCAGTGACGATCATGAACGGCAGCAGCAGCCACATCGCCAGCAGCGGCACGAGTATGGCACGCACGGAATTGAGGCCGATCGAGTCCAGCATTTCGCCGGCGGCATGGAACAGCCCGTAATCGGCGAACCAGGCGTGCAGCTGGTCGATCAGGGGCTGCAGCCCCTGCCACAGCGCCACGCCCCACAGCGCGACGGCGACGATGAAGGGCAGTATGGTCAGCAGCAGCATGCGGATATGCAGCTGGGAAACCAGGGCGCGGAAAAAGGAAACGAATACGGGCGTCATTGTCTGCCGGATTATAAGAGGAGGGGCCGTGCCGCGTATGGGACAGGCTGTGGCCGGACTATAATGCGCGCTCTTGACGCCACACTTAAAGGAAATGCGATGTCCCTGATCATGACCAGCACCGGTCTGCAATACGAAGACCTGACCGTCGGCGACGGCGAAGAAGCGAAGGCCGGCAGCTATGTCAGCGTGCACTACACCGGCTGGCTGCAAAACCCGGACGGCAGCGAAGGCGAGAAATTCGACTCCAGCGTCGACCGCAACGAGCCTTTCGA
>JACCDU011225979.1_pt1 | contig 30889 bp, 50 predicted proteins | sample 7446081 | NCBI WGS metagenome assembly JACCDU01 (sample SAMN15323447, study PRJNA562643) | freshwater metagenome | isolation source: river surface water | place: USA:Blue River Watershed | collected 2017-08-17
GACGGGGAGCCACCGACGAGCCAGCCGAGCGGGCTTGGTTCGCAAACAGCGCCTTTTCGATGTCCAGCTTCTGCTCCTTGGCGATCTTCAGAACCTGATACGCCATTTCGCGTGCGCGGCCCGCTTTATTCAGGCCCTCATCGGTTCCAGGGATCGCCACCGCATTTTTGAAAATCTGGCAGTAGCTGCCCTGCCTGGTCGTGACGGAACGGGCTTCGGGGGCGGTGTCGCCGCCTTCGATGTGCGCGTTGTCAGCGGACGAACGCAGAGCGTCGGTCTGCCATTCATGGAAGGTGTTGGTGGCTTTCGCCTTCGCACACTTCGTGTAAAATGGCGTTTCTTCGGGGGAGATATCGTAGATGATATCCTGAAGGTCTTCGCGGATGCCACGAACGTCGTAGCTATCCAGGGTGTTGGTCGGCTGGGCCATGATCCAAACTCCTTAGGGGTTCACTTAAACAGAAGATCGATGAAAGCCTCAGGCTTGCCACCAGTCTTCCGCGCTGCGTCGATCTGCTTTTTCCGAACAAACTGTTGAGGCTCCGAGCGGCGCGCAACTGGCTTGATCGACTTGGGTGCGGCGGGTGCCTTTTGGGTCCGCGCAGCCTGCAATTCTCGCCACTTCATCGCGTCATGGAGGACTTGAACGTGACGCGCATCGACGATGCCGCCCAGTTCGTCGTCCGTAAAGCCGTAAGCCTCCGATGCCGTGCTGCGAATTTTGCCCGTGATTTCGCGGGCCTTATTCGGATCGGCAAATTCGGGAATACGCGATTGCAGAAGTTTGCTCTGTTCCGCGACGAACTCAGCCATTGCCTTCTCCTGCATTTGACGATGAGCCATCGCCGTCTGCTGGATTTGCACTTGCTGCGTCTGGAAATCCTGCAAGTCCTTCCGATACCGCGCTTCCGCCTGCATGTATCCGATGGGGTCTTTGTCCATCATAGCCATGTCAGGGGCTTGCGGGGGAGCCTTAAAGCCCTGCTCCTGGATGGTTTGCACCACCTGCATGAACTTGGCTTGTTCGGTTTGAAGGGTCTGGTAAAGTTCCGTCGCGGCCTTGCGGGCTTCGGCGGCCTCCTGCATTCCCTTCTGGCGATGCTTCTCAGCGGACCATGAACGCTTGAGTTCGTCTAGCGTGACCTTCTCTTCTTTGCCGTCAGCTTTGACGGTGTAGAGCGTGGTTGCCTCATTCTCTTGCGGATCAGTCGCGTCGTCATCGTTGACTTCTTCGGATGCTTCCGCCTCATCGGCTTCTTCTTCCGGCGCTTCAGTCTCTTGCGCTTCCATTTCAGGTTCGGTCGCAAGTTCTTCCTGCGGTGCCTCATCCTGAACGGACGGTTCGTCCATAATCAGCAGCGAATTAACCGCCGCCTCAATTTTGTCAGTCGCTTCCATGCGGTCCTGAGCCTTTTTTGTCTGCGACCTTCTCGGCGTCGATGCGCGTCTGAATTGCCGCGATGAACGTTTCCACAGCCCGGACAGCTTCATGCGCCCGCGCTATGGCCGTTATATCAGATGCGGGGTTCAAAAACAATTGGACGGCATCCTCGCGGATTTCGTCGGCAATCGCCCTGAAAGGCTCATATTCAGCCAACTGCCGAGCCTGTATCGCGCGCTGATACACATCAAGCATTCGGCATCATCCCCATCGGGTTCATCGGCATCGGCTGCATGGGCTGCGTCATGGCCTGTTCCGCCTTGATCGCCTGCTCGTTCAGCCGAATGCCGCTGTTGGCGAGGATTTTGGCGGCCTCGATGGCCAAGTCCTGCACCATCTTATCGCGCTCACGGTCGTCCTGCATCAGCGCCTTCTGGTAATCCAGTTGCGTCTTCTGCTGGTCAGCCATCACGCGCGCCGACATCTTCATCTGCTCGGCTTGCAGGAAGGCGGCGTTGGGATCGCTGCCCATTTGCTGGCCCTGCTGCGCCTGCGCGGCCTGTGCGGCCTGCATCATCAGCATCTGCTCGATCTGCGGATTCATGGGCTGGTAGTAGCGTTCCGCGTTGTGCAGGCCACTGTGGCGCAGAATGTCGGCCAGCGTGTTGCGGATGTTGGTCATCGTCACGACGCCGTTGGTCGGCCCGTAGGACTGCCAGATGCCCATCTGCGTTTGCAGGGTCTCCCGCAGCACCATAGCCTTCTCTTCGTGCTTGCCCGTGCCGAGGCCGACGTTCACGACCATATCGCTGTCAGCCGACCAAGAGCGCGGATCGACAGGCACAAACTCGCCGTTGACGCGCATCATCTCTTGGCCGCCGATATGCTGCTTGGCCAGTTTGGCGATGATCTTGAACGCTTGCTTCATGCCGCCTTCGGCGAGATGGCGCGCGATAAGTTCGGAGACTTGGTTGGCGGCCTGCACGGCGGCGTTGACGCCCTGGGCTGTCTGGGATTGCAGGACATCGGCATCAAGACCCATGCCAGCCCCAGAGACGCCCGTCTTGGCGCGGATCGCCTCGTCGTAATAGGTGATGGCAGGCAAAAGCCCGCCAGCCATGCCGCCGATCGTGATCTCCCGCAGGGCGCTCACGTCCTTGGTGCGAATGATGGCGCCGATCTCGTTATTGAGAACGTCGTCCATATTCACAAGCTGGCTGTTGACCACCATGCGCGGGTTGTTGATGAGCGACATGTTGTCGAGCAGGCCACGCAGGAGTGCGGTGGCCGCGTCTTGGTCATCTACGATGATTTCGACCAGCGACCGACCGAAGAAGGCGTGCGCTTCAGGATCGACCTCAAACACCGCAAACGGCATCTCGTCGCAGAGTTCGTAATCCAGCATCTCGTAGCTGCCGCCACCGCAGAGGAACTTGTAAAGCCGGGGAATGCCCGTGCCTTCAATGTCCATCTTCATATAGGCTTCGGTCAGCGTGATCTTCCGCATGGACGGATCGTTGGCATCCTCGTCCGTGTCGGTCGCATCCCAGCCAAGGCGTTGCAGCGTCTCTTCCTCGTCCACGCGCCCGTCCGTCGTGCCGGACATGTTGTAGACAGTCTCGAAGTCGTAGCCCATCGCCACAACGTCGCCCACGCGCATTTCGGCGCTGTGTCCACAGACATAGGCATCAGCGATGCCACTGGCATTGCGATCCACGAAGAAGTCTTCCGGGGCCACCGCGTCGATGCGGATTTCCTTGCTGCGGGTTTCCTTGGCCACCTTCAGGCGATAGGACGCGGGCATGATCGTCATGCCCATTTCGTCAATCATCGCTTCCTGCGTGATTTCCTCTTCCAGAATTTCGATTTCCGGGTCCATCCGCAGGAAAGCCACCTGATCTTCGGTCAGGTCGCTGTATTCGTCGATTTCGATGCTGGCAGGCTCGTCAACATAGACCTTCCAGATGCCGACCTTCTTCTTCAGCGCGTCGTCGATGGCGTCCGACAGGATTTGGAAGCCGTTGTTGCGCTCGAAGACATAGGCTGCGTAATTGGTCTTCTGCTCGGCTTCCTGCACGGCTTGCGGCTTGCGCGGCACGAACTCGACGGGGCGGCCAGATTGCAGGAAGACGCGCATCAGCGACGGCTTGACCGCGCGGATGGTGTCCCGGCACTTCGTGGCGACCACGCTCGACCGACCGTCCTCATAGCCAAGATCAACCTGGCCGTCGAAATACTTCTGCGCCTTGATCCGCTGCGGCGCGATCTCGGCCTCAATGAAGTCCACCGCTTCCGTGATGGCGTTCTTGATCGTGTTCTGTATCTGGTCGCGGGATAGCTTCTTCGGTTTCATCTTTACCTCATTGCGCCAGAAGGCCGGGGGTCAAGCCGAGCATAGACGGACCTGCGGCGGGCGCAGCAATATTTGCAGGCAACTGCCCGCCAGACCGTGCGAGAGCCGACAGAAGGCCAGCATTGCGCGCCTGCAAGGCGGTGGCAATACGGCGGCCAACTTCGCCTGCCGCCAAGGTGCCTGCGCCCAATGCCGTGCCAAGTGCAGGTCCACCAATTGCCGTGCCGACAGCAAACGGAACACCGCCAGCGATGCCAGAAGAGACAACGCCGCGAGGAGCCGCCTTGCCAATGTCGCGGGCAAGGTTTTCAGCGAAGCCACCCTGCGCGATACGGCTAATCAGGGCTTGTTCGTCGGCTGTGACCTTCAGTTGCCCTTTGATGATTTTCCGCTCCAAGGCGCGAAACTCGGTGCGGAGCGCGTTTTCGAAGCCACTGCCAGAGAACTGGCCAGCCCGCGATCCAGCCAGTTCAACCGTCGTTTCAATCAGGTCGCCCTGCATCGCACGACGGTAGATTTGGTTTGCCTCTGCTATTTGAGGCGCAAGCGGGCTGGTGAAGTCGTCAAATTGGCGAATGAGGATCGTGCCAATCCGCGCTTCAACTGGATCAGCAGACTGGGCTGCTGCCTGAAACGCCTTTCTGACTTGCAGCATTTCGGTCGGCGTCATCGGCGCACCGCGATAATCGTCAACTAACTTGATGGCGTCCGAAACGCGCGGATAGGAACCCGCCATATTGCCCTTGGGCGTGATCAGACCCTCACCACGAAGGGTTTTCATCAGGTCGTCAGCGATGGCATTGACCTGCGTTGGGCTTGCCGTTGCGCCTTGTGCGCGTGCTGCGTCGTAAAGGCCGCCAGCCTGCGACTTCAGGGCGTCAACATCGGGCGTCTGATCCATGAATTCACGGATCGCCTTGTTGCGGCGCGTTGCATTGACAAGGCCCGAGACGCCTTGGAACGCAAGACCACCAGCAAGCGCGCCGACAAGTTTTGCATATGGTTCTGCCGCCGTGCCTTCAGTTGCCGCGCCGAAGGCTTCTGAGCCAAGGCCAGCCGCCGCGCCCATACCAAGACCTGACCCGCCGCCGATAAACTCGCCAGCCGTGCCTGCAACGCGGCCAGCAAAGCCGGGGGCGACATATTCCGTCGCGCCACCTGTGGCGCCGCTCAAAACGTCACGAATTCCCGCCCCGGACGTGGCAGAAAACACTGGGCTAGGTGGCATGTCTGCGGGCAGGAGACCCAGCTTTTGCGCGCCGACATCCATCAGACCGCCAATCGTTCCCGGTAAGCCGACAAGTTCCGCTGCACCTCGAACAAGCCCAGCACCAGCACCACGGATCAACTCGCCAGCCCGTTCGCCGGGGGTGTCTACCGCGCCACTGCCGATCACGTTTTCGTAAATTGTCTGGCCAATCGTCCGCTCTGGCGGGTTGTAACCCTCCGTCGGCGTTCCTGCCGCTTGGCGGAGAGGCGCACGACGCGCCAAGGTTTCTTGCTTTGCCACGCGGTCAATGACTTCTTGGCTAGTTCCTTGCGGGAACTCCAAGATAGTGCCGTCGAACAGTTCGATCTCAATCATTCGATGCGGTTCCCATTGTCGTCGTAACGAATGCGGTTCCCGCCTGTCGTGGGCGGAGGCGTTTCCGTTGTCGGCTGCTCAATGCGTGACGCAGCGCGTTCACGGCCCACGCGCACAATAGCCTCATAGTCTGCCAAGGCATCCAAAAACTCGCCCTTGCTGGTGGCAGTATCCATCCGGCTGATGGCGCGTGTGGCGGTCTGGCCTTCTGCGTTAGACAGCGCGCCCATGCCGCGAAGCTGGTCAATGGCAGTCAGGAAGCCACCGCTCAGAAGCTGATCGACGCGGCGCTGAAAATCATATCCGGGCGTTCCGGGGACGACATTTGCAAGAGAAGTCGCACCAGTGCCAATATCAATGCCAGGATGCTGCCGAACTTCGTTGATATATTGCAGCGTCGTGTCTGCCGTCGCCACATCTACGGGAGCGCCAGCAATCGCAGACCCGCGCGCTTCGCCAATCGCACGGCTTTCCGCCGCAAGACCAGCACCACGCGTTGCCATAAACTCCTGATATTCAGGTGTTCCGGGTTCAAAACCTGCGGCTTTGGCCTGCATATCCAGTGCGACGAATGCAGCAGGCGCGAGAGGCTCGGTAGACTGCTCTGGACCTTGGTAGATAATTTTCCCAGTAACTGGATCGACCACGTTCCCGCCGACCACAACGCCACGCGATGTTTCCTGCGGCGTCATGGCGATCCGCAATGCGTCCGCAGCGGGCAATCCCCCCTCAATCGCAGCGGCCAAGTCATCACGCCCACGCGATTTCAGCCACTCTACAGTCGCATTGCGCTGCGCCGCCGTCTCACGCGCCTGAATGCCACGCTGCAACTCGCCAACCAGCGCCTGGTTGGGGTTCATCGTCATGCCTTCCAGCGCGATGGCCAGACGCGCACGGGCATCGCGGCCTTCGGGGCCGAAGAAGCCGCCGAGAAGACCACGCTGCTGCTGGGGTGCAGGCATAGGCGCAGCGGCCACAGGGGCCGCCACAGGCGCGCTGCGGGGCTGTGCCATGGGGACACCAGGCTGCACGATCTGCTCGACCGGGATCACGTTGGGGTTCATGGGCCGCCCGAAAGCGCGCAGCAGTTCGTCCATGCTAATTGCCATTTACGCCCCCAATAGACCGAAGAAGCCGCCGCGCTCTTGGGCAAGAGCCTTCAGGCGCGGGTCTTCCTTTTGCGTGATGATGTTCAGAAGGTTAGTGATGGGCGATGCCTCTGCATCCTGCGCGATGCCACGCGATGCCGCAAAACGCGACAGCAGGCCCATGCCAGCGAAGGGGTCGGCGGGCTGCATGGGCATATCCCGCCCTATAACGCGCCCGTAAGACTGCCCCATCGACAGCGGGATGCCCGCCTCTTGAACCGATCCGCCAAGGATTTTCGGCACGTAGGCTTGCGTCTCAGCGAAAGGCGGGATGCCGCCATATTCGCGGACAGCGCCGGGGCCTGCGTTATATGCCGCCAGAGCCAGCGGCCACGATCCAAAAGAGGCATACTGCTGCGCCAAATAGCGCGCAGAGCCTTCGATGTTTTGCAGCGGATCGCTGGGATCGACGCCGAGTTCCGCAGCCGTCCCCGGCATAAGCTGGCCGAGGCCAGTCGCGCCCTTTGGCGACACCGCGCCTTGGTTCCACGAACTTTCCACCCCGATCATCCGCAGAAAGATATCGGTGGGGATGCCGTATCTCTGCGCTTGTTGGATGGCGTATTCGCGGTAATCCATCAGAGCAGCCCCAGCCCCAGCGACAGATAGTTAAACAGCCCCGGTTGCTGCGTTTGCGTCGTGGTAGACCCAGCCTGCGGCATCGCACCGAGGGCAGCCAGAGGCGCAGACAGCGAAGCCATCGGTGCGCCCGTGTAGCCAGCGTATTGGCCACGCGCGGCATCAATCAGTTGCTGCATCAACGCCTGTTGCATGGTGCCTTGCTGCATTTGCTGCTGGTTGATGGCCTGCCCGAAGCCGAAGCCTTGGCCAGCGAGGTTCGACATCATCTGCTGCTGCTGTTGCGCCGCGCCGAGCGCCGTGTTGAAGCCCTGCTGCCGCTGTTGGGCTGCGATGTCACCGAAAGCCCGCCCGTAATCGCCCAGCATCGTGCCCTCGGCCACGCCCTGCCGCGAACCGCCGAAAGCGCGGGCTGCTGTTGCCTGCGCGCCAAGCTGGTTCTGGGCGATCTGCGCCTGCCGAGCCATGTCCATGCCCGTGCGGTTGATGACCTGAGAGGTATACGGGTTCATGAACTGGCCGATGTTCGGCCCTTGCAGCGCGGTGTTGTATGCGCCCGCTGCCTGCCCGAAGACGCTGGGCTGCTGCACGTTCTGCGGATTTCCTGCGCCTGCCATGACTTACCTCTTCGGATTTGCTTTGGGGCGGCTTGCCGCCGTGGGCGCACTCTGCGGGCGCGATGTGACTGCGGCGGCCATGCGATTGGTGATGCTATTCGGGTTCGCCGTATTGATGCCGCCGGGGAGCCGCGCTGCAATCGCGCTTGAGGCGAAGTTGCCGCCACCGCTTCCGCCCCTAGACGACATAGCATCAATAAGTCGTCTGGTTTCTTGCCGATCCGTATATGAATCTTGCGGGGCGCGCGCCCAGTCAAACCCCTGCGGGCCGGGAGTTGGAGCAGGCGCAGTGCCGCCCATGCTGAACGGATAAGCGGGCGCGGCACCCGTGATGGGATCGATGAACATGCGGTCAATCGCGGCCACCTGACCAGGCATCGCAGCGCGCAGAGCATCTACCGACTGCTGATACAGCGGAGCCGATGAGTAACCTTGCAGGCCGCCCGCGAAGGTTTGCGCTTGCGGCATTCCAGCCATCGGATCGGCCACGCCGGGAAGCCCGAAAGACAGAGCGGCCTGATTGGTGCCTTGCAGCGCCGCAGTCTGCATGGGCGTCATCGCGGCGACATCGGGGCCGAAGTAAGGCGAATACCCAAGCTGCGCGACAGCATCCGCGCGGGCAAGGTTCTGCTGCGCCGCATTTTGCAGCCATTCAGGGATTTGCACCTGACTTGTGGTCGATCCGCCTTTGCCGCCGCCGCTCATTCGAAGTCCCTCTCCATCGTGACCAACACAGGCTTAAAGCCGTGCTTGTCCAATACGCGCTGCCACCCAAACCGTCCTGACAGCGTTAGGGAAGTGCAGCCCTGCGTCCTGCCCCAAGCGATTGCGCTGTCTATCATGTCGATGATCTGATCCAGATCGCCGGAAGCCAAAAAGCAGTGCAACACGCGCTTCCGAGGATACACGATTATCTCCGTTACCGCAACGCCGCGAGGGGCTGGCCAAAACTGCGCCCTGCCCGTGGCCACCAGATCGACCACATCCTCAAAAGTGTGCGTCCCGCCGCCATATTCCAACGCCGCCTCGATCATCTCACGATAGTCGTGAATGTTCGGCGTCATTGCTGCACCCTGTTGATGGCAATCGTCACCGAAGGCGAACCGGGCGCATAAGCTGTCGATGCGTGGGCCTTCAGCGATCCGCTGGTGCTGGTCGTGGCCCACATGGCATTTAGCACGTCGCCCGCAGCCATGTTGAAGATAGCCGTCCGGGAAACCACAATGGTCGCGCCGTTGTTGTGCAGGCTGGCCACGATGGTCGAACCCACAACGTCGACCGTGTTAATGCGCGGCCAAAAGCGGAACTCGATGGTGCTGGCAGACGTGCTGGCAATCTGCGCCGTGAAGGCGATGGAATACAGTCCAGCCTCGACGAATGTGATCTCGGTCAGCGGCGATCCCGTTAGCGTGATGCCCTGCGATGAAACGTTATCCAGCGCGATCTTGTATGCCGTGTTGGCCGCCGCCGCCGTAATGTCCGCGTCTTGGCTAAAAATCGCATAGCCATCGGCCAGCACGATCTGCCGGAACTCTCCACCCTTGGACACGACGGGATAGCCGTTGACGCGATCCCACAGGATAATGCCGTCTTCCTTGGCTGAAGACGACGCTTCCTTGGACGCAAGCTGCGACAGCGCCTTGGCGAGATACCGCCGCAAGTCTTCTGCCCAAACCTGCCAACGCTCACCGATGACGGGCGGAGACTTCACCGCAAGCCTCCCGGCTTCATGTCAAGGCGCGGAATGCCGATCCGCCAGTCAGCGGCTGTGCCGTTAATCCGCATCCGAACCTGCCTGCCAGTGAACCGCACGTCGGTCGGGTTGGCCATGCTATACGGCCCATAACTGCGCTCAGTGTCGTTGGGATGGAACCGAGTCTTGAAAGTTGCCGTAACTTGGCCCTGCGTTTTCTCGTCCGGGATCAGCATCGTGCAGACAGCCACGTTGTCGCCCGCACCAATCTCAATGGGACCGCTTTCTGCGTAGATGCTGGCACCGCCGTAAGCCGTCCCGGTTTCGTGGTCGTATGCCTGACCCGTCGCATCCATCCAAATCGGTGTCGCAAACACGCCACGATCCACGCCTGCCGTGCGGGACAGCGAACCCAGCGACCAGTGCTGCTCTTGGTAGTTAAACGACACGTAGAGGTCGCATTCGGTCGATCCAGAGGACGGGTAGAACCACCAGATTTCCGAATTTTGCGCGTTTGGCGTGGCCCACACCTGCGAACGGTAGCTGTTGTTGAGGTTGGTAAACACGTAGTCCACGACTTCGCTGGGAACTTCTTGGACGGTGCCGCCAGCGTAGACGAAGAACGATCCGTTCCCCATCCAGAACACGCCCTGATCGACAACGGCAGCAGCCTTGCGGGAGATAACGCCGCAGGCAGAGCCAACGCGCTCGAAACCGTAGACAAACGGCGGCCCCTGATACGTTGCCGTGTGGGCATCAATGTCGGTCAAGATCAGCGTTTGACCGCGCGTGCGGACCGCTTGCATGATCTGGCCACTGGTCTGCAATTCCAGATCTCCCGCTTCGTTGGTCGCGGCAGGAGTCCACAGTTCGCGGTCTTCTCGGTCGGACCACTGCACTTTGCGGGGGTTTCCGCCCGCTCCGAGGGCAAACAAGAACCGCTCCTCGGTGACGATCAGGCCAAGGTTTTCCGTGGGCGCGTTGGGGATGGTGACGCCGTTATTGGCGACGTTCAAATCCCACGCATACAGGTCGCCGTCCGCGTTAGAGCAGGCCACCAGTTCCTCGCCCCAGTTATCCAAGGACCAAGTGGTCGCATCTGCAAAGCTGCTAGTGTCAGATCGAGGCGTCCCATATGCACCGACGCCATAAAAACCGCCGCCATAGCCAAGGTTTTGGGCGGCTGTTGCGTTGCCAGTGGTCAGGCCCGCAGGCGTAATGTCTGTGATTGTCCCAGACTGCGAGACGGCATACAGCTTATCCCACATACCGACCGCTAAGTAACGGTTGTTGCTGAGGTCGCGCCAAGCGTGCATCCCACGCGGAATGGCGTCATTGAGGTCAAACCGCGCTTCCCATCCGCCGACTGGCCGCATCGTGCCGTCAGCCCAGCGCACCAAGGACGTGTCACGCCAGCGCCCCGCAGACTGCATGTCAGTGCCGTTGCGGTAGACACCAGGCGGAAGCTGAAGCGGGACGAGCGGCATTATTATGCAATCTCCAGCGGGCCGTTGTCAGTCCAGCGCCAGCGGTCTCGACTGTCGCGCGACGGCAAGTCACCGGCATCGACGATCCGCCACGGCTTACCCGCAGGCACATCCTTGGCCGCGACGGCTTCGATCTGGTCCTCGTATTCCGACGCGGGATAGATCACGGACACCCTGTTGTCGTCTTGCGGGAAGATGATGACTTGCATGGCTGTCCTCAACGGAAAATGGCGACAGCGTTATTATCACTGTCCTCGTTTCCACCGCCGTCATTTGTGGTGTATATCCTAACGGACGACGTGGTTTGCGCAGTAGGTCCGACTATCAAGCCTCTGCCGCCAAGCGCACTCCGGTAAGATGTTGCACTTACTGCGTAATTCGCATCCGGCATCGCCGTAGTGAAGTTAATAGTGAAGTCCCCCGCTCCGTTGTCCGTGATTGACGACACGTTACCGGAGGCGCGGATCGCCACCGTTCCCGCGCCGTTGAAGTTCACCCACGCGCGGCAGGCATAGAGCGGGGCGGACCCCGTAGCGTTCAGCGCATTGCGAAGGCGCAATGGCGTCATCAGCTTTGTGTTGTCGGTGCCAGCCTCGGCCTCGGCCTGTGATGCCAGCGTGGCGGCCACAGTCGGGTTTCCAGACGCGCCGTCGCCATTCGTCACGGTAATCCCCGTGCCAGCAGTCACCGTGCGCGCAGCGGCTGTCCCCGCACCCGTGCGGGCCACAAGCCCGTTGGATGACAACCCAGCGATAGCCGTGAGATCAGCATCCAGAGCCTGCTTGTTGTCAAGCTGCGTCTGGATCGCGGAGGTAACGCCGTCAACATAGCCGAGTTCGGTGGCGGTAAGAGTGCCGGGAATGCCATCCAGCACGTTCAACTCAGCAGCCGTGGAAGTGACCGCCGTTCCGCCGACCTTCCACAGCCCCTCAGACAGGTTCGGCTTGATCGCAGTCGTGCCGTCCAGCAAGTCGTCCAGCTTGTCGGCGTTGTCGTTGAGGGCTGACCCCCATGCGTTATCGTCACCGCCGACGGTGGGCTTGTTGAGAGCGAAGGTTGTCGTCGTCGTTCCCATTATCGCATCCTCATGTTTGCGGCATTATACACTGCATGGCGTGCTTTTGCCACCATATACCAACTCCACCCGCCAGCCCACCGGGCAGTTGCGATCCGCCGTCAGCGCAAGGTCTGGCCGATCTGTCAGCCACTCTCGCGCGACTTGGCCTTGGGCGTTGATCAGGCGGGCGGTCATTCTTTCGGCTCCACAGGCTTCGCCTTGCGGATTTCATTCACCAGTGCCTCAACCTCACGCATGGGGCGGGTCATCAGATAATCATGGACAGCTTGGACTAGCTCAGAAGGAAGTTGCAGCATGTCAGCCCACCACCGCAAGGCGACGAACGTTGCCGCCGCTGTCCAGAATTTCAATGTATCCGGTCACGGGAACATCGCTTGACGCCGTGCGAGTGCCAAACCGGACGCGCCCCGTGCCTTTTGGGCTCAAAAACACGTCAATATTCGTTGCACTGCCTTCGCCTTGCAGGCGAATGGTCCCGGCAGATGCTTGCAGAACGGCGCTGGTCGTGTTGTTGGTTGCGGCTGACCGAATGGAAAAAACCGCAATGTTGTCGGTCTGTCGAACCAATTCGATCCCCGTAACCAAACCCCCACCACCGTCGCGCGCAAATCCTTGAAGCCGCGTGGGGGCAGAAAGGTCGGTGTGGTCGGAAGTGATGGAAAACGCCAAGGCCTCCGTTGTTGGCTCATACCAGCAAACGCGCTGATTGCGGCCCATCACCACGGCCTCTGCGAATGTCGTGCTGGCGGCGCTGCCATCGGTTCCGGTAAGCGCGTCCTCAGTGAACACGATGCCTGCCCGCCAGCCGCCATCAAGTGTGGTGTTGCTGGAACCTTTCAGGATCACCATGGCAGAGTTATTGGGCGCGTCTGACGGGGTGCCCATAGAGGCGTCACCAGCGCCCTGCATCCAGAAGCCATGCACACCGCCGCCATCTCCGGTATTCCAGTTGTAGGGCGTGATTTTCTTGGACACGCCGCTGATGTTGCCCAAGGCAACCTCAAGTCCGAACGTGTTGCCCTCCAACTGCGAGGCTCGGCCCTCAATGATCCCGCCCCACGTCGACGACCAAGCCTCACCGTTTCCATCGTTCCACACGAAGATCCCAAGGCCGATTGGGGCATCCCACGCGCTATTCCATTGCTGAGAGGATCGCGTTGACAAGGCCAGCGCCGTGGTGCCTTTGCCATTGGCAACAGCAACCGTCGCATCCCGGTGCGTGTAGCCCCCAAAAATCGGGGTTTGCTTGGCATACCATGCCAGCGGTCCCCGGTCGTCGGTTGTGCTGCCAGCCCAGCCTCCCGCCATCTCATGCGCCGCATCACCGAAAAACGCGCGCCCATTGAACCGATGCACGGGAACGGGCGGGTCTTGCTGCGTGAAGAGGTTGGTATTCCATGTAATGTTGCCCGTATCTGTCAGGGCTTCCCATGAGGCTGTCGGGTCAACCGTGATTGCTGGCTTGTCCAGATTGATCGCGGTTGCGACGTTGTATGCCACTGGCGGCTTAGGCAGATAGACGTCTCCGCCGTAAGTGTTAAGCGCCACAAAGGCCGGGCGGTCATCGGTCGCCCCATCTCCCACAGCGCCAAAATGCTGCGGCGTCACTTCCCCATTCGGCACCCATCCAGCCAGATCGGAAATCGCGGTTGAAGATGCCAAGCGCCGATATTCATACCCCCCAGCGACAGCAATCTGCCCATCCGTCAGGCCAAGCCCAGGCGTGGCTGTGTTGGCCGAGACAAAAGCGGCGCGCGTGGCAAAGCTGACAGCATCAGTCACAGCCAAAGCTGCGTTTAGCTTCGTGCGAACCGAAAGCCCGCTCTCGCCGTTTGCAATGCTGGTCATGTCCAAGTCTCCGATTGATTTGCCTGCCCCTGCCAAAGCGCCCCATCGCGCCACGAAGCAAGGTCATCCCACTGGCCCAGATCGTCCCAATATCCGCCAGACAGCAGCCACAGCGAGTTGTCGCCCCAGCCTTCTGTTTGCGGCGTCTGAGGCACCCACGTCGTCATCTGCGCGTCCGCATCACAAGACCGCTGCCGCCATATTTGGCCTCGTCAGACTGCACGCGCAGGCTTTCAAGAGCGGCAGCGTGCAGGCCCTCCCAGATGGCGATGCGGGCGTCGTCCTTCAGGTAAGGCGCGGTATGAACCAGTGCGCCGTAGAGGTAGGCATCTGGCGCATCCGTCAGCAGCCAGTTGGTATCACCGTCCGCCGACAGCGCCGTGATCTTGGCGTAGTAAACCAGAGAGGCGGAATACGCGCTGTCCGGGGTTGGGAACAGTTCCAAGCCTTGCGCCGTGATGGCGTAATGAACGGGACGACCAGCCTCGTTGAAGTTGTCGCCGCGAAGTTGCAGCATCTGCGCCGTGCTGATCGGGGAGATTTCCCCGGTTTGGCTGTCGAGGATTTGCAGGCGGATCGGCTGCAAGAAGTCGGTCGGCAGCGCGCTATACTGGACATCCAGCGTGGCAGTGCTGCGCGTTTCCTGCTTCCACGTCCGCAGTTCTCGATTGAAGCGCGCCTCTGCCAGCCGCACGAAGGTCGGAATGACCGAGGTGAGATCGTCCCGGTTCAGAGTGTCTGCGATGGCCGTCTTCAGCGTGCCGTAATTGGTGATGGTCATGGGTTCACCACTTTACCTTGTTTGCCCAGAACGCCGCGCTCAGCTTGCCCTTGGCAATGTTTTGCGCGTGCCGCGCCTTGAATGCCTCGTTCCGCTTTGAGCCATCCGGCGAACCTGTGACGCCTTGCTGCCCGAAGCGGATCGTCTTCGTCTGGTCGCCTGACTTGGCCACGACAACATGGCTTTTCGTGGGGTGGGCAGGCGTCCGCTTGGGCTTATTATAACCCGAAACACCCGCTCTTGCTAGCTTCGGGTCTTTCGCCATCACTTAGCCTTCTTCGCCGTCTTTGCCGATGCCTTGAACGCAGCAGCCGTGGGCGCACCCTTGTCACCGGGCTTCCGCATTTTCTCGCCCGATCCGGCTTTGATGCGGGCCTTCTTGGCTGCGATGTTGGCATAGAGACCCTTGGCCATTACTTCTTGCCCTTCATCATGCAGCGGCCCATGGCCTTGCACTTGGCGGGGTTCGGGCATCCCTTGCAGGGCGTGAATTTGACGGGCTTTTTCATTTCTTCTTTGCCTTTCCAGCTTGGCTGAGAGCGATTGCGATGGCCTGCTTGCGCGATTTGACGACGGGCGCCTTCTTCGGGCCAGCCGGATCGACGCCGCCGTGGAGCGTGCCGCGCTTGTATTCGCCCATCACCTTGGCGACCTTAGCGTCGGCTTTGCTGGGTTTTTTCATTTCAATACTGCTCCTGTTCGGAAAGAGAGATGATGGACGGGTCAAGCGCACCCCAAGTCTGTGCACGCATATTAGACTTTTCTGCCGCCGAGATGCTGTCATAGCCAAGCGCGCGGAATAGATCGGCAACGTCTTTGTCGTTATTCCAATATTCAAAGAGAGGACGCGCCTCTACTCCATAACGCTGGCTGAGGCGGTCAACGATGGGGCGCGCTGCTTCGAAGTCTGCACCCTGCCCAGCCCCTTCAAGGGCGGTATTGATGATGTCGCCAATGGTGCGGGGCTGCTCTGCGTGACGGAAGGAGATCGGACGGCGCGGGTCGATCTCTGCGCGCAGAACCTTTCCAGTTTGTCCCGCATATTCTTGCGCCAAGTCCTGCGCCTCAGAAAACCACGCGCCACGGTCTGATGCGGCCTTCATTGGGTCGCCAGCTCCGCCAGTCCACACAGTGACCCCACCGAAGTCATCGACAAGGTAATCCCGCACCGCAGCCATCTGCGGCGATGCTGATGCGCCCAGCAAGGCTTCCTGCACGGCGTTGGAGACGGGCATCCCAGCACGGCCCGCAACAGCGGCAGGAGCCAGCACGCCAGCCATGTTCGACGCCATGCGGCCACCAGCGGCCAGACGGTCCATTAGCGCCACGTCAGGCGCGAAGACGGTCTGCGCGTCCTGTCCGGCGCGCTCCATGCTGACGACAGGGTTGGCCTCGGCCAGCAAGCCAAGCTGCGGGCGCAGTTCCGGCGGGATGAATTGGGTCAGCAGCCCTTCGAGGGCGGCGCGGCGTTCCTGCCCACGGGCGCGCGAGAAGAAGTCAAACAGACCTTCGGCCATTCTGTCCCCCAAGTTCTGAGGGACTGTAGCACACTAGAGGACGCCTTTCAAACCACGCCGCAAGGGCTGGCCCCATTCGTCCTCGACGGGCCTGTAGCCAACGAACAGATACCGCGCGCTGTCGGCGTTGTGGCTGTGGCCATCGTGCCGGGGCTTGGATCGCCACGTCTTCGTGCGGTCATCCCAATCGCGCTGATACTGCTTCAGCGACTCGGTGAAGCGGTTCAGCTTCTTGTCGATGTAGGTGCGCGCCAGCCCGTTCCTGACAGCTTGGATGCCGTCCTCGATGGGGATATTCGGCGCGATGATGATGTTCCGCAGGCCAAGCCCTTCCAGCGTCTCAACGCGGCTCACACCCGTCCCCAGTTCGCGCACGCGGGCATCGTGCGGCAGGACGTGGGCGAGGTAGTTGTATGGCTTGTCCGACAGCAGGCGCGCGTAGTGAGCCAGCCCGTGGCCGCTGTCCTCGATGTGGTCGATGATGCGGATTTCGTTGCCGACGTATTGGGCGAAGATGATGGCGGTCGTGTCGTCCATGCCCAAGTCCCACGCCGTCACAACGCCGATCTGGGGTTCGTGCAGGATGTTGCGGATGCGGCCATCTGCGGCCATCTCCTTCATCTCCTTGCCGTAGTAAGCGCCGATGATGGCCGCCTCAAAGCTGCACTCAAACTCCTGATCGTATCGATCCGGCCCGATGGTCTTCAGCGCGTCGTTCAGTTCGATCTGCGGGATGATGAGCGTCTGCGATGCGGGCAGGACGAGCGTGAACCAGTTATCATCCCGCGTGGCCTTGTCGTAGATTTCCCAGAACTCGTTCTTGCCTTTCGGCGTGCCGATGAACGTGGCGCGTCCTTGGCGATCTGCGAGGGCTGGGCGGATGACGGTTGGCCAAGCGCTGGCTGGGAAGTCTGCAGGCTCGTCCAGCACCACGTCATCAAAGTATAGGCCGCGCATGGCGTCGTAATTGTCGGCGCCGAAAAGGCGAACTCGCGCGCCATTGGGGAAGTCAGCGCGCAATTCGCTTTCGTTGTAGGACATGCCTGGGATTGGCCTTGTGAACTCTTTCAGGTAATCCCAGGCGATGGCTTTGGCCTGATTGAAGTATGGCGCGATATATCCGCAGCGCACGTTGGGCCTCTGGACACTCAGGGCCGACTTGATGAGGTCATTGATTGCGCCGACTGTCTTCCCGAAGCGTCGATGCGCCACGATGCAGGCGAACCGTTCCTTGCGATTGTGGAACGGCAGAAGCTGCTTTCGCGGCGCGTAGGGAATTTCAATTATCTGCATTCTTCCACTGAACGACGAGAGGCCCACCGTTTGCGCCGGATGCTTCGACCTTCTGCGTTGCCGTGCCGTATTCACGATCCATCGCGGTCTTGATGAGGCGCGCGATGTCGCCGCCTGTCAGACCCTCGATGAGCGTTGCGTCGTCCTGCGCTGAGAGAGCCGCTAGGAGGCGCTGTTCGAGTTGTGCGGCAATCTCTGCCGCCCGCATCTCAGCGCGCTTCTGCTGAGATGTTTTGCCGCCAGGATTGCGGGCTTCACCTGGCTTGATGCGGCTGTGGAGCGGGGGCTTCTTATGCCCGACTTTGTATTCTTCATCTCCCATCATTATGGGATTCCATTTCATAACGGTTCATCTGTCGGTTCCCGGTGCAGATTGTCTTGTCGCTGGTGAGCATACACCTTCCGCGACCAAAAGAGAAGCCCAGCCGATTTCACCCACCAAAAGAGAAGCCCAGCCGAGGGAGGGTCGGCTGGGCCAGTTACGGACAGGCGTGTCCAGCAGGGAGGTCGTGCGGGGAGCATACCAGATTATCGCTTCACCGCCAAATACGAAAACATCCCCGGCCCAGCGCGTTTGCAGAACAGGAACACGCGGGCTTGTGCCTCTGCCTGCGCTGCGTCTTTGCGGTGCGGCCCAGAGCAGCTTTTACCGATCGAGTAAACAATATGGTCCCCCTTCTCCGCCTCTGCCAGTGCAGCCCAGAACTCGCCCTGCTTGCGGTCGCTAATGTCGATGGTGGTCATTCTGTCCTGTAGATGCTCAGAACGCCGCTAAGCGTTTTTGTTTTGAACTTCATCCCAGACTGCCGCCCATAGACATGGCACGCCACCTGCGCCCTTGATTGCAATGCTGGGTCGTCAACACGAACCACATCACCAACGACCATATCCTTAAATGGCCACGAAACTCGCTCCGAAACGTTGATCTCGTCAGGAGCTGCTTTTTCAATCTTGAACATCTCAGGCTCCGTTTGTTGCGTATTACAAGAATAGATTAAAAAAACTAAAAAATCAAACAAAAAGTCACCGCCCAGAAGTTTGCACATTACTCACGAACCTACACCGACGTGATAACTTGTAACCCATTGGCCTGTAAGGCTTTTCTAAGTAAGTTACACATTAAATACTATACTATACTACTACCGTAGACCGTAGACCCCCTATAGGGGCCTTCCCTATGGCACCCCCTATGGGTATATCTATGCCTCTTACGACCAAATCCGTGTAAACATGAATAAATCAACAAAATCAAAATGTTACGCGATAAAACACAGCAAAAACAACGTGTATCATTGTGTAAACACCCCCCCCACATCACACCAGCACCCACACGTCCGGGATTTTGCCCTTCCACGCCTTCTTGCCAGCCTCGCGGCGGATCATGCCTGCGTTCAGCATCTTCATCAGGATTGGCTCTATCACTTCCGGCTTCATTCGCATCCTGTTGGCCAGCACCTTGGTCGATGCGCCTTTCTCCGGGTCGATGTAGTTGATGACCCGCGCGGCGATGGCTTCCTCTGGGCGATCCTTGGAGTTGTCGTTGGCGAAGACCAGCTTGATCTTGGCGTCCAGTTCGGCGCGGACATAGGCGAAGGCCCAACGCACATGCTCGGCGGTTCTCTGTGCCGTCGGGATGGCAAGGATAAAGCTGATCTTGGCGATCAACTCATAAGCCCGCCGGATCATCGCCACGGACGCCTCGCCCGTGTTCTCGCCCATCTCCTCGGCATAGGCGTGCAGCCACTTGGAAACCTTGCGGAGCATTTCGCTGGCATCTTCGTCGGTCTTCACAGGCTCACGGTCGCCGGAATATTCCACGCGGCCTAATCCCGATGTCATGATGTCGAAGTTGCCGCCGTGGAAAATCTGCGCCAGCTTCATGGCGAGGTTCTCAGGCATCGGGCGCTTGCGAAAGCCTTCCCGCTCCTCCGGGTTGTTGTCCGTCTCAGCGACGATAATGGCGCGGCCCACGAAGCCCTGCGTGGCTGTCTCGCCGTCCATGATCTGGTCGAAGGTTCCCGGCGTGGTGAAGCCCACCACCGACAGAAACGGGCGGTCAAGCCCCTCATCCACCATTCGCAGCATACGCTGGGCGCGGGCGATTAGATCATCGCGGCCATCGTCTTCGGCCTTCGACAGCATGGCCCCAAACAGCTTGCGGAGTTCGCGCTTGGTGTCGCCCTGCAAAAGCATTCGGCTGTTCGCCTTCGAATAGCCGGACATGATCGCGCCGAACACGCTTTCAAGGTAAGCCGCGCCACCGCGCCGCTGGGCGTTGCGAACCTTGATCAGAAAAATCCCGATTTCGTCGATGATGTAATATGCCGCCTGATGTTCGATCAGGTTCCGCATGATTTCCTGCTCGGACTTGATCCCTCCTTGCAGCGCGTAATGCACACCAGCGGCGATGTGCAGGTCCGTGAGCGCCTGCATGACTGCCTCCTTGCCAGTGGCCGACGCAGCCACGGCAAAGGCCAGAAGGTTCGCTGTAACGCCGTCACGCATGTCCTCATGGCGTAGGCCACCGATGTTACCTATGGCCGCCAGAGCGGACGCCACGGCCAGCCTACGGCGCGGGTAACGGCATTGGCTGTCGATCCACGCGGCGACATCCCCAACGAAGCCTGGGGGCGTCAGAAGGTCGATGCCATCAAGCGGGAAGGGAGGGGGAAAGCGGTCGTTGCGTTCTGGGGCTTCTGGCGCGGGCGGCGCGAAGTCTTCGGCGCTAAATTCATCCTGCGAATAGGTCTGCGAGGATTGCCCGAACTTGGCCCCGTTATAGCCAGCTTCGAAATCTGAAAAGTCGTCGGCGCTCATTTTTCCCTGTCCTCTGTTTGTTTTGCCGCCCAAGCGGTGAAAGCCTTTTGCTCCTCCGGCGACATCCGCCGAAATAGCGCGCCAGCTAGGCGCTTTATCTGCCGCGATGCAAACAGCGCATACCCGCCGCTCATGCCGCCGAGGCGGTCAACGGCGGCCAAGGCATAGCATTCCAACTCGCCGGGATGCGCGGTCTCCACCCAGAAGCGGGCATCTTCGCGGGCGTTGCCATCGACCAGCGACAGCATAGGCATTCCCGCCCCGTTCATTTGCAGCCAATCGTAACACGCCCAGCCGACAGCCTCTGGATCATGGGCGGCCCACGCATCCAACTCATGAATGGCCCTCGTGGCAATGTGCGATGCGCGCCACGCCGCGAAATCGCCGTCCATCACCGACCAATCCTGTCCCACTGGTTATCAAAATATTCCGACAGCGCCTCTAAGGTGCGGAGCGTCGGGTTTTCGTTGCGGCCATCGCGGATTGACGCCAGCGTGTTGCGATGCACGCCCGTCTTCATTGACACAACATCCAGCTTTCGGTCTTCCAAGCACCACCGTATCTGGGCCAGGGTCATCATTCGCAAATCCTCCGTTTTGTGCGTTATCGCCCTCTTGACATACGGCGGCGCACAATGCAATGTCAAGTCACCGGGTTGAGAGCCTGTCCCGGTCAGGCGCGACACAAGGTGCCAAATATGAAAGGAAGCCTTCCATGTCCATCATGGAATTAGCCCGCAAGCCGGTTGATCGGCCTGTGATCGTGACTGTGTGCGGCGATGCCGGACGCGGTAAAACCAGCCTCGCGGCTGCGTTTCCAAAGCCGATCTTCATCCGCGCAGAGGATGGGATGCAGGCCATTCCCGCGGACAAGCGCCCCGATGCGTTTCCGCTTCTGCAAAACGCCACGCAGCTTTGGGAGCAAATCACGGCGGTGATTCACGAACCGCACGATTACCAAACGCTGGTGATCGACAGCGTGACCGCCCTTGAGCGGCTGTTCGTGGCCGATGTGCTGGCGCAAGACCCGAAGGCCAAGAGCATCAACCAAGCCCTCGGCGGATACGGCGCTGGCACGGCTGCGGTGTCTGCAATGCACCAGCGTGTTCGCAAGGGCGCTGGGCTGGCAAACGAAAAGCGCGGGATGCATGTGGTCTTCGTGGCCCACGCGGACGTTGAGACGCTGAAACTGCCGGACGTTGACGACTACATGCGCTGGACGCTGCGCCTGCCACCAAAGTCGCAGCCGCCTTACACCGACGACGTGGATGTGGTCGGGTTCCTGCGCCTTGTGACCTACACGAAAGGCGAAGACGGCGACCGCAAGAAGGCGATCAGCACGGGCGATTTGGAAATGGTCGTCCACGCAACGGCGGCCAACGTCTCGAAGAACCGCTACGGCATCACCGAACCGCTGGATTACCGCCTCGGTGAAAACCCGCTGGCAAAAGTCATCCCGTCGCTTGGCGGGGCCAAACCTCAAACCGCAGAACAGGAGTAATTACCATGGGTTTCTGGGATCTTTCCGACGGCCAAACCGCAACCAACACTGGCACCGAATATGAGGTGCCGTCCGGCAACATGGACCCGATCCCGGCTGGGTCGTCCGTGCTTGCTATGATCGATGAGTGCAAGTGGGAGATGAAGCAGACGGGCGAGGAGTTCATCTCCGCGCGCTGGGCGGTGCTTGCGCCTGAGCAATACAAAAACCGCAAGGTTTTCCACAAGATGTGGGTTTTAGACTTGGACCCCAGCGCCAAGGACGAAGCCGCAGGCCTGAAAAAGCGTGACAATGCGCGCAAGATGCTTTCGGCCATCGACGCAAACGCGGGCGGAAAGCTGACCGCAAAACCTGGGCGGCCCACGAATGACGATCTGATGCACCTGACCAACAAGCCGATGGTCTGCACCATGATGGAATGGGAAATGCCGGACACGCGCAATGGCGGCACGATGCGCGGCAACTGGGTTTCGGCAGTGGCGTCCAAGGGCAACAAGGACATCCACATTGCGGACGCAAAACCGCGAGCGGCTGGAAGCGGTGCAGCACGGCGCGATGACTTCAGCGCACCCGCTGGGAACGCACCCGCCGGGGGATATAGCAAGCCCGCGATGATGGATGACGACGTGCCGTTTGCCCCGGTCTGGTTGATCTAAGCCGGGACAAGTTGCCAGCGCCACGAAGGTGGAGAGCCGATTACCCTGAGCATTCAGAGGCGCGGCGCTGGCAACACCATCAAAACACACAGGAGAGCAGAATGGAACAGCGAACAGAAGAATGGCACGCAGCCCGCAAGGGGCGGATCACAGCGTCGTCAGTGGGCGCAATCCTTGGCAATGCGCCATATGCCACACGCGCCGACGTGATGCGCCGCATGGTGCGGGAATGGGTAGGGGCGCCGGAAGAATTTGAGGGCAACATTGCCACAGAATATGGCGTGAAAAACGAAGCTGGCGCGCTGACGGAATATGTCTTGGAAACTGGGCTGCGCGTTGAGCCGATTGGGTTTGTGACGCGCGAGGATTGGGCTGGGTGCAGCCCTGACGGGTTGATTGGCGAAGCTGGCGGGCTGGAAATTAAATGCCCCTTCGGGCTTCGCAAGGAAGATGCGCCTGCATTCAAGTCGCTGGCAGATCAGCCGCACTATTACGATCAGGTGCAGTTTTCGCTGTGGGTCACTGATCGATCCTGGTGGCATTTCTACCAGTGGTCGCCGCGCGGCACTGCGATGGAAAAGGTCATGCGAGACTATGATTGGGCTGCAATCAACCTGCCCAAACTGCGCCAATTCTACGCGGAATATCTGGCCGAGCGGGAAGACCCAGCAATCCACTTGGAGCCGAAGCGCCCGGTCATCGACACGCCGGAAGCGCACCGCATCGCTGCGGAATACGACCAGATTTGCGATGCAATCGACCGCGCAGAAGAGCGCAAGAAGGAATTGCTGGCTGATATGATCCGCATTTCTGGGGGCAAAGATGTCATCTTTGCAGGGCGCAAGCTGACCAAGATCGAAAAGGCTGGGGCGATTTCCTATGCCAAGGCGATCAAGGCGCTGATGCCGGACGCAGACTTGGAAAAATGGCGCGGGAAAGCGTCCAGCTATTGGGTGGTCAAATGACCCTGCGCCCATATCAACAGGACGCCGCAGACGCTGCGATAAAGTGGATGAAGCGCAGTGCAGCGCCGTTCATCATCGATGCGGCGACGGGCGCGGGCAAGTCGCACATCATCGCGGAGACCGCCCGCGTGATCCACGACATGACGGGCAAGCGGGTGCTGTGCCTCGCGCCTAGCGCGGAGTTGGTGATGCAGAACCGGGAGAAGTTCTTGGCCACGGGCAACAAGGCCAGCACGTTCTCGGCCAGCGCAGGGGCAAAGGAACTGCGTCATCCAGTGGTGTTCGGGTCTCCGCTGACGGTGAAGAACAAGATCAGCCGCTTTCAGCAGGAAGGGCCGAGCGGCTACGCGATGGTAATTCTTGACGAAGCGCACGGCATCACGCCGACGGTGCGGAGCATCATTGACGCCATGCGGAAGGCAAATCCAAACCTGCGCGTTTGCGGGCTGACGGCAACGCCATATAGGCTGGGATCGGGGTGGATATTCTCCGAACACGATAACGGGCGCGTGAATTGCGAGGACACGGCGCGCGATCCGTATTTTGCCAAGTGCGTCTATAAAATAGACGCGCGCACGCTCATTGGCATGGGATACCTGACACCGCCCATCATCGGGTCGATTAACGCAAGCGGATACGACACCAGCGGCCTTGCCCTAAACAGCAGGGGCCAGTTCGACGCGGACGCGGTGGATCGCGCCTATCACGGCCACGGGCGCAAGACAGCGGCCATCGTGGGCGACGTGGTGGCCCAATCTGCAAATCGAAAAGGCATCATGTTCTTCGCGGCGACGGTGAAGCACGCGCATGAAATCATGGCTAGCCTGCCGCCTGAACTGTCCGATATCGTTACAGGCAACACGCCAAAGGCTAAGCGCGACAGCATCCTAAAGCGGTTTAAGGCGCAGCAGATCAAGTATCTGGTCAACGTGTCGGTGCTGACCACGGGCTTCGATGCCAGCCATGTGGATGTGATCGCCATCCTGCGTAAGACGGAAAGCGTTGGGCTGCTTCAGCAGATCATCGGGCGCGGGCTCAGATTGCATGAAGGCAAGACTGACTGCCTTGTGCTGGACTACACCACAAACCTTGAAGACCACTGCCCAGATGGCGATCTGTTTGCGCCAGTAGTGAAAGCCGGAAAGGGCGGCGGTGGCGAAGGCGGCATGACTTGCGAATGCCCAGCGTGCGGATATGAAAACGAATTCACGGCTAATCCGCAGTATCTAGATTACCAGCGTGATGCGGCTGGGTATGCGGTAGATCTTGACGGCCAGCAGGTGATGTCTGACTTCGGCCCGATCCCAGTGCATTTCGGTCGTCGTTGCTTTGGGCGTGTGCAGACAGGGCGGCGCGGAGAATATGAGCGGTGCAGCTATCGATGGACATTCAAGGAGTGCCCGCACTGCCAGTCCGAAAACGACATTGCGGCGCGGTATTGCACCGCCTGCAAGGGAGAAATCGTTGACCCGAATGAAAAGCTGCGCGCGGACTTCAAAGCTTTGAAACGCGATCCCACGCGCTGGCAGACGGATCGCGTCGTGAGCATGTCGGCATCGCCCAACATCAGCCGCAGCGGGAACAAGACACTGCGCGTTGAGTGGGTGACGCCTTACAGGCAGTTTACGACGTGGGTGATGCCAGAGGCATCAAACTTGCGCGGGCAGGCGTCTTGGGCTGCGTTTGATGGGGCCACGCAAGGCGGGACCGTCGCGCCGAATACCATTACATATCGCAAGGACGTGGAAAGCGGCTTCTTCGAAATCCGCGCGTATAATAGGCCGGAGGACATTGAGCCGGAGGCCCCAAGCATCGAGGACAAGAAGACATATGCGGCTCAATGATTTTCAGGACATCGCCCAGGATGGCGTGCTGACGTTTGGCGACTTGTCATTTCGCGGAAAGTGTCCGCCGGAGGAACAGGAGCAAATCACCTTCTTCGGCAGGCTTGGGCGCATACACCCAGACACATGGGGCCGAATAGCACTGCACCCACGCAATGAAGGGCTGCGCGTTGGCGGGCAGTTTGGCGCGGTGTCTAAGCACAAAGCGGAGGGAATGACGCCAGGTGCTGCTGACATCATCATCCCGGCGCGGGTCGCGTTTGTCTGCGAATTGAAACGGCGCGATCCGACGATTGGCAAATGGCAGGACGGGCAGCGTGAGTATCTTGCGGCATCTGCTAAGGCTGGCGCATTTGCCTGCGTGGCGCTTGGCTGTGACGCGGCGTGGCAGGCGTTTGAAGCGTGGCTGGCGGCCAGCGACCTAGCCTAGCTTGCGGCCATATATGGCTTCTAATTCCGTAAGCCTGCGTTGGATAGCGGCCTTGGCTTCATCATCAAGCCGACCGTCTCGGTGCAGTTGCAGCATGTATCCTTTGAGTTCATCGACCCAAAGGATTGTTGCCACTTTCTCCGCGTGGCTTGGGTCTTGCCCGCGCGCCGAAACGCGCAGGCAGTGCCATTCAGGTTTTGTGCGGCTGAGGCTCACTCAGGATCCCCGCGTGCGTGGTCAATGGCGAAGCGGACAAAGCCCGGATGCGGACCAGATTTCGGCGTGATCTGATACGAGGTGACAGGCCCCTGTGACGTGCGCCCAGAACCGAAGCGGTATTTGAATTGCGCTTCCATGTCGCCGCCATGGGTCTCAACAAGGCCGTCGATGATGGCTTTCAGTTGGTGAAGTTTCATCACAGCGCCCCTTCGCGCAGGGGTTTGATGGGGGTCTGCTTCGGGATGTGGGCTTCCGTGGCGATCTCGCCGCCGCAGGCCATGTATCCACAGCCATCAATCCAGTTTTCGGGGTTGGCGATGTTGCCTCTGGCGCGGGCCAGCTTGAACAGCGTCATCATCACGGCCACGTCGGACGCGGTGATTTTCAGGTCGAGATGCGCTGACCAATAGGCCGCGATGAGGCTGAAATTCCGCTCGGGATCGCCGTGCGTGGCGGCGCGATCCTGCGTCACGTATTGCTTGGCGGTGTCGAGGATTGTTGCTCTGTCCATGTTCGTCTCCCTACCACTTGTCAGCGGCTACATCGCCGCCAGTGAGTTGTTCGATCCTCTTGGCAATGTCGGGCTTAGGCGCACGCTTTCCCGTCAGGATCAGGCTGATGACATCCTTGCTGACCGGGATCAGCTTTCCGAATGCGCCGGACTTCATCCCGCGCGCCCTGAGCCAGGCCGCCAGCATCGCATTGTTTGGCAAGTTCATGATTGCCTCCTTTCGACACCACATGCATAGGCACGAAATTTCTTCGCGTCAATGTCGATTTTTCTATTGCGTGGCGTGCGTCAGGCTGTATTGTGGGGATACGAACTAGCAAACAAGGAGACGACGAAATGACCACCGCGCAGAAAACTTTGATTTCGATCACCACCAAGATCAACCTGATGAATGGCTCTGAAGACTTCAACAGCGTTCATCGCGACTTCTTGCAGGCGCTCAAGTTGGTAAAGAGCCACGCCACCATTCTGATCTCTGAGGAGGCCGAAGCCTTCGCCGAAGTCCTCCGCCGCCGCAACCTGATCAAAGTCGCATGACCGACCTCGACCGCATCCTCAACGAACTGGGCGTCATCGCGCGCCCGGTTCACCAGCAACCGCAGCAGCCCGTTGACCGTCCCGAAGGCCCGCCGAACACATGGCGCGGCGTCTGGTATGCCGACGGCCACATCCCCCACTAAGGAGCAAGACACATGCGTATTCGTGACATCATCGCAGAGGCACTCGCCGTCATCGGCATCTTCGCATCGGGCTATGGCCTGTGGATCATCGGCTACGGGATGGGGTGGTAATGGGCGCGCCGATAATCCATGTCGGGGACTGCCTGACCAGCCTGCGCGCCATGCCAGATCAGTCTGTGCAAACCTGCGTCACCAGCCCGCCATACTTTGGACTGCGCGATTACGGACACGAAGGCCAGATCGGCTTAGAGGATACGCCTGACGCCTTCGTGGCGCGGCTGGTCGAAGTGTTCCGCGAGGTCCGGCGCGTTCTGCGTGATGATGGGACGTTGTGGCTGAACCTTGGGGATAGTTATGCGGCGGCTCGGGGTGGCACGCACCAGCCCGCAGAAACGCTGGCAGGCGCGCGGAACGGAAAAACAGACGACGGCCAGCGTGTCAACCGCGACCGGCACGATGGTTACAACCCGACGCGCAACGCGCCAGCAATCGGCCTCAAGCACAAAGACCTGATCGGCGTCCCGTGGCGCGTGGCCTTCGCCCTGCAAGCGGATGGTTGGTATTTGCGGCAAGACATCATCTGGCACAAGCCTAACCCGATGCCGGAAAGCGTCACTGACCGCTGCACCAAGGCGCACGAATATGTGTTCCTGCTGTCGAAGTCGCCTCGCTACTACTTTGACGCGGATGCGATCAATGAGCCGGTGGCAGATGCCAGCGCGGCAAGGCTGGCGCAGAACGTGGCGGCGCAAGCTGGATCTACTCGCGTCCCCGGCAAGACCAACGGCACGATGAAGGCTGTGGGAAATGGGAAAACCCGCAACCGCCGATCAGTCTGGACGGTTACAACCAAGCCGTTCAAGGGCGCGCACTTCGCTACCTTCCCGCCCGATCTGATTGAACCATGCATCCTTGCAGGTTGCCCTGTCGGCGGCGTTGTGCTGGACCCATTCGGCGGCAGTGGCACCACAGCGGGCGTGGCGCTGAAGAACGGACGCAAAGCTGTGCTGTGCGAACTTAACCCTGAATACGCAGCCATGATGCCCGCGCGCATTGCGGCAATTGCGGGAGAAACGCCTGATATGTTTTTGGAGATACTAGAATGACCACCGACAGCCTGCGCGCCTACATCGCGGACAAGCAAAAGCAGATCGATGATCTGCGCTTTACCTACGGGGACAGCGTGCGCCCCGCCTGGGTGGGCGAGGAAATCGGCATCCTGCACATGTATCAGCAGGACGCCATCAACAAACTGAAGCAACTGGAAGAGACAAATGCAGACTAACATCATCATCACCAACGTCCTGCCCACGCGCACGGCTTTCGGCATCGTGGCGGATGGCTCCGAGGCTGTGTTCATCCCCAGCCGCGTGGCAGACGCAGCCGACGTGCGGATCGGGCAGACCGTCAAGGCTCTGCTCGTTCCCAACCAGACGCAGCCCGAAAAGACGCCGTGGATGGCCGTGTTCATCGGGGAGAAGAACGACGAAGACACGCTGGCCGATGACATCAAGACGGACTTGGAACGCGGCCCAGCTACCGCGCGTGAGGTTGCCTTCAGCATCGACAGGCCCGTGGAACTGGTGGCCCGCAAGATGCGCGAGATGAACCAAGCGGGACTGCTGAAAAGCGAACCGTTGTATGATCTGATTGCATCTAACGCAGAGGGGAATGCGTGATGGAGTGGTGGGCAATCATGTTTATCACGGTTCTGTCTGGCCCGATGGTTGGGTCAACGGGCGGCCTGTTTTACGAGAACCTTGAACAGTGCGAGGCTGCTATTAACGCAGTCACCGATACGCTTGCATACGACTATAGCGTCATCTGCGAGGAGACACTTGTGCCGTCGTCTTCAATCCGCCCGCAACCCCGACCGGAAGGACTTGGAGAATGAGGAAGTTTTTCGACTGGCTCTTCAATCCTTATACCCCGGTTTTCTATCCGGCTGTCTTCTATCTGGGCGTCGTGGGGGCGCTCTTCATGGCTCTTGTGGTCGCGTTCATAATCAGCCCCCTCATGCTCGGCGCAGCGCTGTTTGTCCTGTGCTTCGGCGCACCTGTCGTTGGCTATTTCCTTCGGAGGAAAGAATGAAACTCACCAGACGCCTCTTCCTTGGTGGTGTTGCTGCGGCGGCGTTGATCCGCCCCAGCATGGCCCCTGCCCAGCCTGTCGCTGTCCCTACACCTACCCCAGTGCTGCCCCCAGTGCCTTCACCAACAGGCATGTGGCAGGACATGGCAAGGCAGATACCTGCACTCAAGACGGGCGACCCCGTGGCTTATGTGACGGGGCGCTTCATGAGCGACGGCGTGGACAAGCCGATGATTCAGCCTGACCCGGACCTTCGTCCGACGTTGGGCGTACACTGGGATGGCCAGTATTACATGCAGTTTGATGGGCGGGACCAGCACCTGTGCGCCGCTGATGCCCCCATGCCCAAGCCCCTCTACAAGGCAGGGCCGGGAGTGCAGATTTTTGAGGTGCGAGTGTCGAGCAGCACCAGCCCGCAAGCCATAGCCACGGCTGAGCAAGAGATGATGAGAAAGTGGATAAAATGAAACACATCCTGCTGACTGCAACCCTGACCCTCGCTGCCTGCGGGCCGCATGTCATCCCGCCGAAAGGACAAGGCTATGTTGAAGTGGATCGTGCTGATCGTGTTGTGGATCATGGTCTTCCACCTGATCATGGAGGCGATGGCGGATATCACAACGGGGGGTCTTCTGATGATAATGGGGATGTGACCAGCAATGGGGGGAACAGCGATGACTGACATGTCAAAGATGCGGGAGATGGCCCGTGATCTGGTGCGCGAAAGCATCATGGAAGACGCTATGGCGCAGTTCCTCGCTCAGACACTTGCCTTCGTCCACGATGACAGGATCAAGCCATTGCAGGCCCGCATCGAAGCCTTGGAGCGGGAGCGTGTCCTTGACGCCAAACTGCTGGCCGACACGCAGGCCCTGCTCGACAAGGCGGTGGCGGCGTTGCGTGGCCGCATGCATTGCCACGACTGCACCTGCGGTGAATGCGACCACATCCGCGCCGTGCTGGCCGAGATTGAGGGAGGGAAGAAGGATGAGTGACGATCTGAAGCCTTGCCCGTTCTGCGGTTGGGACGCGCCATATGTTCGAACCACAGGGTTGGAAACCGAGGTGTATTGCCAAAGCTGCACGGCTGTCGGCCCGCTAGTTCACTCTGTGGGGCCGGATGAGGACGTTGATGAAGTGGCAATCGAGTTGTGGAACCGCCGCGCCCTTGAAGCCCGCATTAAGCATTTAGAGCGGGAGCGGGATGAAGTCTGGAACGCTGCGGTTGAGGCGGCTGCGGCGGCGGTGCGTCAAGCCCTTGTGGATGCAGCCCATAGCCACAGGGGGCAAGAAGGGAAGCTGACTAGCGCCTTCTTCAAGGCGGAGGATTACGCTTCCAACGCCATCCTCGCCCTGCGGAAAGGAGCCGACCATGACTGACGATCTGATCCGGCGCGGAGATGCGCGGAAAGTGGCCGACGAAGTGTTTGACCGTCTCGAAAAGAAAGGCGCTGAACAAGCCGCATTCGGCGCCGCCGAGGTCTGTGAAGCCATCGCCGCCCTGCCCGCAACCCCTGTAGATGCGCTGATGAAGGCGGCGGAGGCGCTCGCCGCTGTGCTTAATCGCCATTTAGGAAAAGGGCCGATCCCCGATGTTGAAATGATGCTCTGTTGGATGGCAGCACAAGACGTGCGCGCCGCCCTCGCCGCCATCAGGGAGGGCCGTAAGTGAGCCGCTGCCGATGGGTTTATGACAAGGACGTTCCGGGCGGCAAGTTTCTGGTGCCGGGATGCTGGAACCGAACGATCTATGGCGACTACGCCGAATGTCAGTGCCGCGAAGGGCCGGAAACCATCGGGGACCAACTTGCCGCGC
>JACCDU010049852.1_pt1 | contig 30888 bp, 29 predicted proteins | sample 7446081 | NCBI WGS metagenome assembly JACCDU01 (sample SAMN15323447, study PRJNA562643) | freshwater metagenome | isolation source: river surface water | place: USA:Blue River Watershed | collected 2017-08-17
CGATGACGAACCACCCCATTCACATGCATGGGCATGAGTTCGTCGTCACCGGCACCGACGGCGGCTGGACGCCGCCGGCTTCGCGCTGGCCGGAGGTCACGCTCGATATCGGCGTCGGCCAGATGCGTGCGCTGGAATTCGATGCCACCGATCCGGGCGACTGGTCGCTGCATTGCCACAAGTCGCACCACACGATGAATGCGATGGGTCACCAGGTCCCGACCATGATCGGCGTCGATCATCGCGGCGTGGCCGAGAAGATCAGCAAGCTGGTACCCGACTACATGGTGATGGGGGACAAGGGCATGGGCGACATGGCGACCATGGAGATGCCGCTGCCCGAGAACACCTTGCCGATGATGACTGGCGACGGCCCGTTCGGCAGCGTCGAGATGGGCGGCATGTTCACCGTGATCAAGGTGCGCAAGGACCAGAAGCCCGGCGATTACAGCGATCCAGGCTGGTATGCGCATCCGCCCGGTACCGTGGCCTACGAATGGACCGGCGCACTGGCCGAAGCGCCGCGCAGCGATGCTGCGGGCGGCCAGGCCATGCCGTCCAGCGGCCCGCCGGCAGCGACTGATCTGAAGGCGAAGAAGCCATCCGGGCACGAAGGCCACCGCTGAACCACCGTTCTTTACGCACATTGAACGATTGAAGGAGAAACACTATGAATGCCAAAGCGAAAGCCAACATGAAGCTTGTGCTGCTGGTCACGGCCGTCGTGTCGTCGTTGTTGCTGGCGCTGGTTGCGCCGGCTCATGCGAACCAGCACGAGCATGAACACGGCACGGGCGCGCACAGCGAAGCCGACGCTGCCGTCGACGAATTCGTGGATGCGGAAGTGAAGTCCATCGATCGCGACAACGGGAAACTGATGCTCAAGCATGAAGCGATACGCAAGTTCAACATGAACGGCATGACGATGAACTTCAGGGTTGCCGATCCCAGGCAGCTCGACACGCTGGCTGTCGGCGACAAGGTGCGCTTCATTCCGGATCGCGTGAATGGCCAGTTTGTGGTCACGAAGATCGAGAAGCTGCAGTAAGCTTCCCCGCCGCGAGGCCCTGCTGGCCGGAACAAGAATTTGCCCGGCCGGCAGAACTGTGCCGCTGCCTGTTGTCCAATGCTGAAGGCTGATGTCATCGCCTTGATGGCGCATGATGAGGCACTGCAATGGCCGAAGTGATCGGATATCCGTGCGAAGGGACCGGCGCCGCCGAGCAAGGTCGGCTGACGACCCTGCGCGCCTATTCCATTCTCGATACGCCGCCCGAGATCGCATTTGACCGGCTGGTGAAGCTGGCGGCGCAATTATGCCGCACGCCGATCGCAGCGCTGAGCATGGTCGATGAAAAGCGGCAGTGGTTCAAGGCCGTAGAAGGCTTGCCGATCCGGGAGACCAGTATCTCGGTGTCTTTCTGCAAGCATGCCATCCTGCAGCCCGACTATTTCGAAGTGCGGGATGCACAGCTGGATCCCCGGTTTTGTGACAACGTGCTGGTCACCGGGCCGCCTTACATACGCTTCTATGCCGCGTACCCGCTGGTGGCGCCCGACGGCAATGCGCTCGGTACGCTGATGGTGATCGACCGTGTGTCGCGCCACCTGACGACAAGGCAGCGCGAACAGCTGAAGACACTGGCGCAGCAGGCCATGATCTCGATCGAATTACGGCGGCGCGAACTCTTCCTGCATCAGGTGCTCGACCAGGAGATGCAAAAGCACTTATCGCTGAACAAGGTGGCGAGCGAAGTGGTTCGTATCCTCGGACTGGACCCGAAGGACAAGGCATTCCGCGACGTCGAGCATGCGGTGCTCGCGGCAACCGAGCAGCTGCGCCAGCGCGCTGCGCTGCTGGACCAGGCCAAGGATGCGATCTTCGTGAAAGACCTTGAGCAGAGGATCACCCTCTGGAACGGTGGAGCCGAGCGACTGTTCGGCTATACCCGCGACGAGGCCCTTGGACGGCGCGCGGCGGAATTGCTGGAGATCAGCGCCGAGGACCAGCGGATGATGCTCAAGTCGCTGGAATCGACGGACGAGTACACCGGGGAACAGGTGCAGCGCTGCAAGGATGGTCACCACGTGCGGGTGCTTGGCCACCTGACCCGGGTGCGCGACGAGGTGACGCGCACCCCCAAGGCCATTCTCGCGATCTGGAGCGACATCACCGACCTGCGGCGCGACCAGGAAAAGGTACAGTACCTTGCCTTCCACGATCCGCTGACGCAGCTGCCGAATCGCGTGGCGCTGATGGACCGGCTCAATCATGCATATGCCGTCAGTTGCCGGCATGGCCAGCACGGCGCGTTGATTTTCCTCGACCTCGACAATTTCAAGATTCTCAACGACACCTTCGGTCACGATACCGGTGATTTGCTGCTGCAGCAGGTCGCGGCCCGTTTGCGCGCGTCGGTGCGCAGCGTCGACACCATTGCGCGCCTGGGCGGCGATGAATTCGTGCTGCTGCTCGAGGAGCTGGGTGCCGATGAGCGCAAGGCGGCGATTCAGGCAGAGACAGCCGCACGCAAGATCGTCGAGGCGCTGTCGGCTCCCTATGACTTGCGTGGCCGGCGGTACGATTGCTCGGCAAGCCTGGGTATCACCGTGTTCGACGGCCACGCATCCGGCGTCGATGAATTGCTCAAGCAGGCGGACATGGCCATGTACGGCGCCAAGCAGGCGGGGCGCAATACCTTGCGCTTCTTCGACCCGCGCATGCAGCAGTTGCTGGTGGAACGCGCATCGCTGGAAGCCGACTTGCGGCGCGCATCGCTTCACCAGGAATTCGAGCTGCACTACCAGCAGCAGCTGGATCGCGACGGCAAATTGCGTGGGATGGAAGCGCTGGTACGCTGGCGCCATCCCAAGCGCGGCCTGGTGATGCCGGACGAATTCATACCGACGGCCGAAGAGACGGGCTTCATCCTCTCGCTCGGGCGCTGGGTCTTGCAGCGGGCGTGCCAGCAGCTGGCTGCATGGATTGCAATGGGACTGCAGCCGATACGCGTATCGGTGAATGTCAGCCCGCGGCAGTTGCGCAGTCCGGACTTCGTCGATGACGTGCGGCGGGCTCTTGAGGAGAGCGGTGCCGACCCGTTCTGCCTGAAGCTGGAGCTGACCGAGAGCATGCTGGTGACCGAAGTGCCCGAGACAGCCGCCAAGATGCGCGCGCTCAATGGCTTGGGCGTGCGCTTCTCGCTGGATGATTTCGGCACAGGCTATTCTTCGCTGTCCATCCTGCAGCAGCTGCCGCTGGATCAATTGAAGATTGACCAGTCTTTTGTGCAACGCATCGATGGTGAGCAGCACGATAGCGATGCGGCAATCATCCAGTCCATCATCACGCTGGGCAAGAGCTTGCATATGCGGGTGATTGCCGAAGGCATCGAAACGACCTCGCAGCAGGAGACGCTGCGGGCACTGGGCTGCGATGAATTCCAGGGCTTTCTGCATGGCCCGTCGGTGCCTGCCGACGAAGCGCGCCTGCTGATGCAGCCGGCTTGAATTGCGCACGCCATTCCTTCGGCAAGTTGCGGGCGATTCGCCAGCAGGTCGGTCAAATGTCGACCGCAAGTCGGTCGCAATGTGTTTGCATTGGCATTGTCATGTGCGTCCCTCGCTTGCGAATTCACTGCAGTTTTCATGCGCGCAAACTGGCAGCAAGTTGCCGGCAAATAGGATTAAAAATCACAAATAGTTTGTGACATGTCGGGGAGGATTGAGTTATCGTACGGAAATAATCACTTATAAACGAACCTGGCATCGCGGTTCAAGGCAGTATGCGATGCCGTGCGAATGCAGCCTATGCCGCTCATGCACAGACACTCCGTCAGGAACGCGCATGCCCTTTGACCACTGCGCCGAATGTCGTCGATGCTGCTACGTCGAGCAGGACTACCCGCCTCTCGAGATCTCGCTGACCCGCAACGAAAAGAAAAAATTCGGCGGCATCTGCATCGAAACCCAATGCACCAACCTCGGTCCCTCCGGCTGCACGCTGGGCGATGACAAGCCTTTCAGCTGCACCCTCTACCCGCTGGCCTACGACCCCGAGGCGCGCCACTTTTACTACGACATCGAATGCCCGCTGATGCCGGAGTACATCAGGCAGTTGAAAAAAGCAGACAGCGAGGCAGCACGGCACCTGGCAGCGTGCAAAAAAGAAATCGCCAGGCTTGAAAAGTCGGACAGCCGTTTCCTGATTAGTAACTTCGCGATCGATGCGGATTACTTCGATCTCAAGAAGCTGCCGACGTCACGTCTTGGGGAGAGCGCGAAACAATGAATGGAACCCTGCATCGCATCGGCGAGGCCAAGAAGGCCCGCGCCGCGCGCGAGGTGCACCAGGTCGGGCACCAGAGCTGGACAGTGGAAAACCTGTGCGTCGACAGCTATCACGACGAGATCCATTACTACACCTCGCGCTGGGATGCGCTGTGCCCTTACATCGAGGTCAATGAAGAGATGATCGCATTGGCGCCACGTCCCTTCGTGGTCTATGCGCTGCCGCCGGACAGCCGTTTCGGCGTGCCCATCAATGACAAGTACGGCATGGTCGACACCCAATCCGACCTGCTGTGGAACGAAGAGCGCCGTGCGCGCAAGTTCCGCGAATTCGACAAGCAGTACCGCGACTTCACCTGCACCGAGCACCTGATCCCGGGCAGCGACCTCGATTTCGATGACATGATCGAACTCGGCGGCGACCATTTCGAAAAGTACTACATCGACGACCGCGAAGTCGAAGGCTTCATCGACTATGTGCGCGACCTCGACGTGCTGATCCTGCAGGTCCATGCACCCAACGGTGAGCTGGTGCTCACCGATGTGTCCATCGTCCTGCCCAAATACGATCAGCTGTATGGCAGCTTCTGCCAGTGGAACCGCGACTACAAGAACAAGTCCCCCGGCAACTACGCCTGCCTGCTGGCTTCGCGCTGGGCGGCCAAGAACGGCCTGCGCTGGTACAACCTGGGCCCGGTCGACGATTACGGCTACAAGTCGCTGTTCGTCACCGACTATGAACCCATCTATGCGATGGCGCTGGTCGATCCCGAGCATCCGCTGGCGACTGATCCGACCTCGCCGCTGAAGATCGACTTCAAGCCCGAGGATCTGAACCGCATCTACCGCGAAGAAGGCAGCGCCGGGCTGGCCAACGCCGCAGCCTGAAGCATCGCTGCCGGGTAGATTCGGTCGCCTTTGCAGAGCAAGAAAAAGCCCCCGTGCCTGTCGCAGGCCGGGGGCTTTGTCATGGGGCGCGCAACCCGCGTCAGCGCTGGCGAAGGCAACGCTGAGGTCTGCGCTTATTCGTCGAAAATGTGCTCGTCGTCGAAGCTGATGTCGTAGTCAATCGTCACTTCATCGCCCTTGGCGATATCGACCATGGCCTCGAGCACGCCATCGTCGTTGTAGAACAGGTTCGGCGTCTTCGAGTGATTCAGGTAGATGGACAGGTTGACGGCATTCATGCCGATCTCGGGCGCGTACACGCGGCCTTTCTCGACCAGGCAGAACATGTTCAGGTGCTTGCGAACGGTGCTGGGTACTGACTTGAGCTCGATGCGCGAGAACTTGATCTCCTTGTTGCTGACCATGCTCTTGAGCGGATGCGTGCCCTTGGGGATATCGCGCAGCGCGAATACGCCGATGCCATGGATGGGAGATACGCCGAGCTTGCAATAGACGTGCTCTCTCAGGTGCTCGTACAGCTTTTCTTTCAGGCTCATGGTGCTGGGCAGAGATGGGGGCGGACGGTCGGACAAGCTCGTTTCAAATTTTGTAAACGATGCGCTGCAAAGTGTTGCATTGTGCCATCAATCTCAGAGAGGGCATAGCGAGGGCATGGCCAGCGCATGCCGAATACCGCCGAGGTCACGGCCAGGTCCGAGCAACGGTGAGGCAAGGGCACTGCAGCGAGCATCGGCGATGCCGGCACGGGCGAAGCGAGTCCTTGGCAATCCCAAAGCCGGCTCTTCGAATTTCGGCAGGGCGGCCGTGTATCATGCGGAAAAAACAATCCGCTCGCAGACAGCGAGCCTTTGCTCGTATCCGATGCCGCGCACCTCCTGCATTCGCCATTCCCTGCCTGTACTGACGCTGGCCGTCGGCGCTGCAATCGCCGAACTGGCGGCGCCGTGTGCGCATGCCGACGATATCCGCAGCCTGCCGGCAGTCGAAGTCGACAGCGCGCGCTACAGCCTGCTTGGCACGGCCGATGCTGCCAGCGAAGGCGCTGCCGGCCCGGCGCAGATCAGTGGCCGTGTCGTCGCGCGTACCGGCGAACTGCTCGAAGTGATGCCGGGCCTGATCGTCAGCCAGCACAGCGGCGAGGGCAAGGCCAACCAGTACTTCCTGCGGGGGATGAACCTCGATCACGGCACTGACCTGCGGCTGTCGATCGACGGCATGCCGCTCAACCAGCGCAGCCATGCGCATGGCCAGGGCTGGGCCGACCTCAATCCGCTGATTCCCGAGCTGATCTCGTCCATTCACTATCGCAAGGGGCCGTATTACGTGGCCGACGGCGACTTTGCGAATGCCGGCTCGGCGGCGCTGTTCTACAACGACAGCCTCGAGCGCGGCATCGCCAGCATCGGCCTGGGGCAGAACGGCTGGTATCGCACGCTGCTGACCAACTCGCCGGCTTTCCATGATGGCCGGCTGCTGTATGCGCTGGAGCTTTCGCATTACGACGGACCCTGGTCGCGCCCGGACAACTACCGCAAGTTCAACGGCCTGCTGCGCTACACGCAGGGCACGCAGGCTAATGGCCTGACCCTGATGGCGATGGCCTATGACGGCAACTGGAATTCGACCGACCAGATACCTTGGAATGAATACCGGCAGGGACGCATCTCGCGCTGGGGCTCGATGGATCCCAGCTCCGGCGCCACCGCCAGCCGCTACAGCCTGTCAGGCGAATGGCGCAAGGCTGACGCCGTGGGTACGCTGGTCGCGCAGGCTTATGTAATCCGCAATGCGCTCGACCTGTATTCGAATTTCGAATACGGCGCCGACAGCCAGTTCAACCAGCGCGATGCGCGCGTCACCACCGGCTTCAACCTGGTGCGCACGGTCTATGTGGAAGGCGTGGGCAAGGAAGCCAGCAACATGGTCGGTCTTCAGCTGCAGCATGACGCGATCAGCAATGGCTTGCTGAGCACGCGGGCGCGCCAGCCGATTGCATGCAACACGGCCGTGATCGACCAGTGCCGCCGCGACCGCATCACGCAGGACAGCATCGGCCTGTATGGCGAGAACCATGTGCACTGGAATGACTGGTTCCGCACCGTGGCCGGACTGCGTGGCGACTGGTACCGTTTCCGTAATATGGGCCTGTACAGCTCGACCGGCGACAACAACAGCGATACCGTCAGCGATTTCATCGCCAGCCCAAAGCTCAACTTCGTGTTCGGCCCGTGGAAGAAGTCCGAGCTTTACTACAGCATCGGCAACGGTTTCCATTCCAACGATGCGCGCGGCGTGACCATCGGCAGCGGCACCCGTTCCGACGGACTGGTGCGCACCTTCGGACAGGAGCTGGGCGTGCGCACCGAGCTGCTGGACGGCCTGCAGACCACGCTGGCGCTGTTCCAGCTCGATAGCGCCTCCGAGATCGTCTACGTCGGCGACAGCGGCCGCACCGAAGACTCGGGCCGCCGCAGCCGCCGGTTCGGCATCGAGTTCAACAACTACTACAAGGCCAATGCATGGCTGACGCTGGATGCCGATTTCGCGTACGCGCGCGCACGCTTCCGCGACCCGGGCGGTAACGGCCAGTACATCGAAGGCGCGGTCGAAGGCGTGGCCTCGGTCGCGGCGATCGTCGATGCGATCGGCCCGTGGCACGGGTCGCTGCAGCTCAGGTATTTCGGGCCGCGTCCGCTGACCGAAGACAATGCGGTGCGCTCCGCCGGTACGGCGACGCTGAATGGCAAGCTGGGTTACCGGATCAGCCGCGACACGCAGCTCGAACTGTCGGGATTCAACCTGCTCGATAGCAAGCAGTCGGCGATCGACTACTACAACAGCTCGTACACCTTCAATGGTGTGTCAGGCCTGTCCGGACGCGTCTTCCATCCGATCGAGGCACGCCACTTCCGGCTGCTGCTGGTCACGCGTTACTGAGGAAACGCGAGCGCACCAGCGCGATATGCTCGCGCAGCACATACAGCTGGTCTGCGAAGGCCAGCGGCAGCTGCAGGGTGTTGACCGATGATTCGATCTCTTCGAGTTGCTGCAGCAGTTCGGCGCGCGCCGCGTCATCGGTGCGCGCACGCAAGTCGCGCTCTATCGTCATCAGCGCACCATACCAGCGGTAGATGCGCGAGCGCATGCGCCACTGGTAGAGCGGCGCCACCAGCCGCGACGCCGGCACGATCACGATCAGCAGCGGCAACACGATGATCAGGATGCGGTCCACCAGGCTGGCCAGCCAGAATGGCAGCCGCTTGTACAGGAAGGGTGCACCCGACGTGTAGTAACGCCGCGCTTCTTCGGACAGCGGTATGTCGTGTTCCTGGGCGGCCGGGAATTCGCCGGCCTTGCGGAACATACCCGACTTGCCGTGCACTTCGCGCGCGGCGGCGATCAGCAAGTCCGAGATGGCCGGGTGCAGGCCTTCGCGCGCGATCAGTTCGACCGGCGTGCCCACCAGTTGCGTGTCATGCGGCGGCAGGTTCAAGCCGAGGTCAAAGCCGCCCTCGGGTGCTGTCAGATGCGACAGGAAGCGTATGCGTCGCAGGTAGCCTTCGGCCTGGCGGAAGTTCATCAGCTTCACGTCGGGATCACGCATCAATTCGCGCACCTTCTTGCCGCGCACCTGTTCGCTGGTGACGAAAATCGCGTCGACCTTGCCTTCCCTGAGCGCGGCGATCGCGTCATCGCCATCCAGTTCAAGCAGGGTTGCATCCTTCTTGTCGAGGCCATTCTCGGCCAGCATCTTGGTCGCAATCACAGCGGTGCCGCTGCCATCGGGGCCGATCGCGATCTGCTTGCCCTCCAGCTGGGTCAGGCGATCGATCTCCTCCTTGCCGCGATAGAAGACCATGATGGGCTGGATGTACAGCGTGCCCAGCGACATCAGTCCCGGCGCCTTGTCGTCGTCGGCCAGTCCGGTCTGCACGAAGCCGACGTCGACGGCCTCGTGCTTGTCGAGCAGGCGCTTGAGGTTCTCGATGGAGCCGTCGGTCTCCCGCACCTCGACCCGGATGCCATGCGCCTCGATCAGCTTCTTGTAGCGCTGCGCTGCAGTGTCGAAGCTGCTGTCCTTGGGGCCGGACAGGATCACTACCTTGCTCGGCGGCGCGGGGCGGATCAGCTTCACCGCCAGCCAGCCGAGCGCGATGGTGATGGCCAGCGTGGGCAGCAGCACCACCAGCAGGTCACGCCAGGAGATGGCGCGCAAGCGCGCGAGCGGGCGTTCGAAGGCGGCAGTCAGCAGGGGCTTGTCAGGCATGGCATCTCATCCGTATGGGCGGGAATGGCTCCATGATAGTGGATCGGGCGGGCGGCCCTGCCAGACATCGGGCCAGACGGGCCGGGGCGGTATCATGGCGCTTTCGGCGCAGACGGGCAGCCGACGGCACAGACCGAGAGGAGTACGTGGAAGCTGCACAAGCACAGGGCAACTCGCCCTTCATCGACAAGGCCGTCGCTTTCCAGGCGGCGCGCCGGGCCGGGCTCAATCTCGAGCCGACCGTCGGCATGGGCTGCTTCCTGGATCCGCTGGACGTGCTGCGGGTACTGCAGGAAGCCGGCGAGACCGATCCCTTCCTGCTGGTGGCCGCCGTGCTGCACGACCTGATGGAGCGCACCGATGTGACCGAATCCGATATCGCCGGCCAGTTCGGCAGCGAGGTCGCGTTCATCAGCGCCGAGGTGGCCGACCATCCCAAGCTGTCATTGGCATCGCGCAGGGCGCAGTTGTCGCGCTTGCTGCCGCAGCTGTCGCGCAAGGCGAAGCTGGTACGTTTTGCGCAGCTGGTCGCCAGCGTGCGCAACCTTGCCGGCAGCTTTGCGCCGGCATCATGGTCGGCACGCATGCGCAGCGAACATCTCGATTGGGCGGAAAGGACTGCGACCCAGATCGGTCCGCTGAACTCCACCATGCAGGCGATACTGCTGGCGGAGCTGGAGAAGGGCCGGCTGTCGCTTGCACCTTAGTCAGCCATGGGCGTGCCCGGTGCTTGCCGGCTGCCTGCGACGCGAATTTGTCTTAGGAGGTAATTCAGTTGGATGCAAAAGGATTTGCAAAATTGTTTGGTGGTTTTTCCACGGAGCGGCGCGTCGTCATCGTGTCAGCCTTGATCGAAGCCGGTCCGCAGGGTATCGACTTCATCGAGCTGTCCCGTGTCACCGAACTGTCAGTGATCGACATGGGCAATACGCTGGAAGCATTGCTGCTGATGGATCTGGTCAAAATCGCCATCAAGGGTGAGAACAAGATCCTCACGATGAACTTCAAGCTGCTCGATACCTTGTTCAGCGATGCCTACAACGAGTTCGGACCGGGCCGGCTGATCAAGCATGAGGAGCCTGCAGCATTGCTCCCGGAAGCAGGCAGCGGCGGCGCTGGCTGACGCATCGTCTTTGCCGTTGCATTGCCGGGCAATTCACTTTCCTTCGGCGGCACACCGTCTGCCGGTGTGCAGGATAGGTGCAGTGGAGGGAAAGATAAGGGAGAAAAATCGGAGGCAGAAATGAACAAAGGCTTGGATGATCACTCATCCAAGCCTTTGATTTTTCTGGTAGGTCGTGCGGGACTCGAACCTGCGACCAACGGATTAAAAGTCCGCTGCTCTACCAACTGAGCTAACGACCCGAAAGACCAAGATTATATACGCGCAATTCGTTTTGTGTCAAACATCTTGCTTGCCTGATCTTTAATTTATCGATCGAAGCAAACAGCCGACCGCATCGCGCGCGCTTACTTGATATCGGCGAGCCTTTCCTTGCCCGTCGCAGCCGCTGGCGACGACGGATACTTCTTCACCAGCGTGCCCAGCGTCTCGCGTGCAGCGGCCTTGTCCTTCAGGTCCAGCTGGCAGCTCGCGATGTTCAGCAGTGCATCGGGGGCCTTCTGGCTGGCAGGGAAGCGCGTGGCCACGGTCTGGTAAGCAGGGATCGCGTTGGTGCAGTCCTGCAGCGCGAAGTGGCTGCTGCCGAGCCAGAAGTAGGCTTGCGACAGATAGGCCGACTCGGGATAGCGTTGCAGGAAGGCCGACAGCGATTGCGCCGCGCCGTTGTAGTTGGCCGACTTGAATTGCGCGACCGCCGCATCATACGCCTTCTGTTCGGCCGGCGACACCTCGGCATCCTTGCCATCGACCGACACCATCTTCGGTTCGAGGCTACGCATGCGCTGGTCGAGGTCGTTGTAGAAGTCCTTCTGGCGGCGCTGTGCATTCGACAGCTCGTTGCCGAGCACTTCGATCTGTCCGCGCAGCGTGGCCATCTCGCTGCGCAGCTTTTCGATTTCGGTGGTCACGTCGAGCACGGCCTTGGTGTCGGCCTTGTCGTCGATGCGCCTGGCCAGAGGTGCGATTCGGCTGTCGATGCGGCCATTGAGTTCGTCTAGCTGCTTGCGCATCTTGAGGATCTCGCGACGCGCTTCATCATCTTCAAAAAGCGCCGCCCGTGCATGTAGCGGCGCCAAAAGAAAAAGCGCCGCCATGGCGGCAGCGCTTAGGGCTTTCAAGTAAGCGTTCATCGCGATGATCAATAGGCCAGATCAGCGCGGCGGTTTTCAGCCCATGCCGCTTCGGTGCTGCCGCTGGCCTTCGGCTTTTCCTTGCCGAACGAGACGGCTTCCATCTGGGCGTCCTTGGCGCCGGCTGCGGCCAGTGCGCGACGCACGGCTTCGGCACGCTTCTGGCCCAGCGCCAGGTTGTACTCGCTGCCGCCGCGTTCATCGGTATTGCCCTGGATGATGACCTTGCGGTTCGGGTGGCTGGCCAGATACTTGCCGTGGGCTTCGATCACAGGCTTGAACTCGTCCTTGACGATGTAACTGTCGAAGTCGAAGTAGACGCTGCGCTTGGCCAGCACGCTGGCCGGATCGTCCAGCGGATCGGTCGACTTGGCATTCTTGTTGGCGTCGCTGGTGTCGCCGGTGCCGGTACCCGTGCCGGTGCCCGTGCCGGTCTGCGACGACGAGCTGGTCGACGGCACGCTCTTGCCGCCGCGGTCTTCGACGGCTGCCGGCTCATCGAGCTTGACAGTCGAGCAGGCCGACAGCACAGCGGCCAGTGCGGCGATGGCCGCGTAAAGTTTGATTCCACGCATGGTATTGCTCCCCTGGTTGGTTAAATCGTGCATCACGCCATTCGCGTCGCGCGGCATTTTCTTTGAACGCTGCGTCCTTGTCGAAGGCATTTAGTGCGCTAAATCTTATTTCGTGAACGGTCCCCATGCCGGTTCACGGACGTTCGAAGCTTTCGCGGACAGGTTGTACCGTGCGCTGCCATCGGTGGCGACCACGGTAAGGCTGCCACGTCCGCCGGCTTCGCTGGCGTACATGATGTAGCGGCCGTTCGGCGCAAAGCTCGGCGACTCGTCGCGCGCAGTGTCGGACAGGCGGGTTTCCTGATTGCTTATCAAATCAAGAACGTATACCTGAAAGCGCCCCTCGCGCCGCGAGACATACGTCAACATTTTACCGTCTGGCGATATGGCAGGGCTAATATTGTAGGAGCCGCTGAAGGTGACGCGCTTGAGTTCGCCGCCGTCGGCGTTCATCCGGTACACCTGCGGGCCGCCGCTGCGGTCGCTGGTGAAGTAGATGCTCTGGCCGTCGGGCGAGAAGCAGGGCTCGGTATCGATGCTGTTCGATTGCGTCAGGCGCTTCAGGTCGCTGCCATCGGCGTTGATCACGTAAATCTGCGTCAGACCATCGCGCGACAGTGCGATTGCCAGCCGGCGGCCATCGGGCGACCAGGCCGGCGCCGAATTGCTGCCCTTGAAGTTGGCGACGGCGATGCGCTTGCGGGTCGCCAGTTCCTGCACGTAGACGACCGGCTTTTTCGATTCGAACGACACGTACGCCAGTTTCGAGCCATCCGGCGACCAGGTCGGCGAAATGATGGGCTCGCTCGAGCGCAGCGCGACGAAGGCATTCTCGCCATCGGAGTCGGCGATTTCGAGCCGGTACTCGTTGCCGCTCTTCGCGACATAGGCGATGCGTGTGGCAAACGCGCCACGCACGCCCGTCAGTTTTTCGAAGATGTCGTCGGCGATGCGGTGCGCTGCCAGTCGCGAGAACTGGTCGAGCACGGTCAGTCCCAATGCCGACAGTTCGCCGCCGCGCACGGTGTCGGTCAGCTTGTAGCGTACGTCGATGCGGCCATTGGCCATCTTGGTGACGCTGCCGGCGGCCAGCGCGTCGGCGCCGCGCGCCTTCCAGGCAGCGGTGTCGATGGGGCTGCGCTCGGACAGCATGTCATTGGTGTCGACTATCCGGAACACGCCGCTGCGCTCGAGGTCGGCGCGCACGATCGCATTGACCGATTGCTCGCCGACCGGCTCGTTGGCGAAATGGGCGACAGCAATGGGGATCTGGTTGGCGCCTACGCCGGCGATTTCCACGCGCAGTTGCGCTTGGGTGGCGACGGGGGCAAGCAGGGGGAGGGCAGCGGCAGTGGCGACGGCGACAAGTTTCAGGAAAGTTCGTTTCATCGGGTATCGGTCGTCCTTGGTTCTGGTTCCGTCGATGATCCTCAGCGATCGCGGGGCCGGTGCGAGATGACCAGACTGGGTGGCACCTTGCCGCTCGCCGGGTCTGGCGGGAAAGGCGCTGCCCTGTCGATCGCCCGACGCACTGCATCGTCGAATGCGCGGATGCCGCTGGACGTCTTCAGGCGCACGTCGCGCACACTGCCGTCCGGCAGCAGGTCGATCGCATATTCGACCGCCGGATTGCCCGGGATCTCAGTCGTAGAAGGCAATATTGTAGCGTCTTTGATCTTTTTACCAATTATTTGCCCGTAATTGCTGCTCACTTTCGGGCCGGCCGAACGCTCGGCATCGCCGCTGGTGCCGTCGCCGGCCTGCGCCTGCAGACGCTTGAGGTCGTCCTCGCGCTGTTTCTTGCGTCGCTGTTCGGCTTGCTGTTCTTCCTGCTTGCGCTGCTGTTCCTCGGCCTGCTTTTTCTTTTCTTCGGCAGCGGCTTCGGCCTGCTTGCGCTTCTCTTCCTCAGCCTGCTTTTTCTTTTCCTGTTCGGCGAGCTTCTTGTTTTCCTGCTCTTCGGCCAGGCGCTTTTTCTCCAGCTCTTTCTTTTCGAGCTCCTTTTTCTCGAGCTCTTTCTGGCGCTCCTTCTCGAGCAGCGCCTTTTCCTCGGCCTGCTTTTTCGCGAGTTCCTTGCGTTTCTTTTCCTTTTCGAGCGCGATGTCGGGATCCGGCAGCTTCTGCTTGACGGGTTCGGGTTCGGCCACCGGCTTGGGCGGCGGCTTCACGGGTTCGGGCTTGACCGGTTCGGGCGTCGGCGCCGGTTCGGGCGGCGGCGGGGGCGCGGCGCTGCGCGCGGTGGGGCTCCAGATCTCGGCCTCGACCGCGACCGGCGTGACGTTCTGCCACGAGACGCCTATCCACAGGAATCCGAGCAGGATTACATGCATCAGCAGCGCCAGGCCGAGCGCGCGCATGCGGCCCGGTTCGGGCGGGACGCGGTACGGTACGGCGGACTCGTTCACGTTGGCGGTCAAGTCGGTGGGTTCAGGCTGGGTGACGGAGGAAATGCCGGTGCTGGTGCTCAGCGGGTCGCCAGGCCGACACGGGTGATGCCGGTCTTGTTGGCCAGCGTAATCGTCTGCACCACCTCGTCGTACTTGATGTCCTTGTCGGCCGAGATCATCAGCGGCAGCTCGGGATGGGCCTTGTTGATGTCGGCGAGGCGCTGGCCGAGCTGCTCGCGGCCTTTGACGGCCTTGAAGCTTTGACCATGGATGCCGACGCTGGCTGCGCCATCGGCCTTGAGCTCAATCTCGATGTAGTCGACCGGCGGTTGCGTCGAACGGCCTGCCTTCGGCAAATCGATGGTGTTGGGCGGAGTCAGCGGCGCGACCACCATGAAGATCACCAGCAGCACCAGCATCACGTCAATGTAAGGCACGACGTTGATCTCTGCCTTGAACTTGCGGCTGCGACCGCCGCGCATGGACGAGGAAGCTCCCATGTCAGCGGGCCTGGCGGTTCAGGATGTTCGAGAATTCTTCGATGAAGCTCTCGAAGCGGATCGCGAGGCGGTCGATGTCATGCGAGTAGCGGTTGTAGGCCACCACCGCCGGGATTGCCGCGAACAGGCCGATGGCCGTGGCCACCAGCGCTTCGGCGATGCCGGGGGCGACTGCGGCCAGCGTGGCCTGCTGCACATTGGCCAGGCCGCGGAAGGAATTCATGATGCCCCAGACGGTGCCGAACAGGCCGACATAGGGCGACACCGAGCCGACCGATGCCAGGAAGGCGAGGTGCGATTCCAGCGCATCCATCTCGCGCTGGTAGGCCGCGCGCATGGCGCGGCGCGCGCCGTCGAGCAGCGCGCTGGTGTCGATGTCCTTGCCCGAGAACGACAGGCGGGCCTTGCGGTATTCCTCCATGCCGGCCTCGAAGATGCGCTCGAGCGCGCCATTGCTGCCGTGACGGCGGCGAGTGGCCGTCACTTCTTCGTACAGCGCATTGAGGTTGGCGCCGGACCAGAATGCGTTTTCGAATTCGGTGGTTTGCGCGATGGCGTTTCGGATGGCGAACATCTTGCGGAAGATGTAGGTCCAGCTCATGGCCGAAACCAGCAGCAGCAACGCCATCACCAGCTGCACCAGCAGCGAAGCATTCGTGATCAGGGTAACGAAGGACAGGTCTTGGGTGACGGTCATGGCGGTTGCGGTCGGCGGATTTTTGGCGGAGGTATCGTTATCGGTCGTGGCGCTTGCGGTCAGGCTGCAGCGGCGCTGCTACGGATGTCGTGGCTGGCCCTGGTGGTTTGTGGTCGTGCGGTCAGTCAGGCGCGCCGTCGCCGGCGAATTCGGTGATGCGTTCATGCACGGCCGCCGGTATTGGCGCCGGTCGCAGGCTGAGCGCATCGACGCAGCCGACGCGGATGCCGCCGCTGCACAGCAGGCGCGCTTCGGCGTCATCGCTGCTGCCGGAACCGACGCACCAGGCTTCCTGCACGAATTCCACCGACGCGCGGCCGAGCTTGCGGACCGTCACCGTGACTTCCAGTCGGTCATCCAGTTTCGCCGGGGCATGGTAATCGATGGCCGTACTTTTGACCACGAATATCCTTTGCTCTTGTACGGCCAGCATCTGCTGGTTGATACCGGCCGCGCGCAGCCACTCGGTGCGGGCGCGTTCGAAGAATTTCAGGTAGTTCGCATAGAACACGATGCCGCCGGCATCGGTATCTTCGTAATAGACGCGCAGCGGCCAGCGGAAACCGGACATCGATAGCGACACTTTCAGCCCTGGCGCTTGACCGTGAAGGGCGAGAAACCCTGACAGACCGGCATCATTTCGATGTGGTTGATGTTCACGTGCGGCGGAAGGGTGGCGACCCAGTACGCGGCCTCGGCGATGTCTTCGGACGACAGCGGCACGGTGCCCTGGTAGACCTTGGCAGCCGCTGCGTCATCGCCCTTGAAGCGCACGTTGGAGAATTCGGTGCCGCCGGACATGCCGGGAGCGATATTGGTCGCGCGCACACCGGTGCCGACCAGATCGGCGCGCAGGTTCAGCGTGAACTGATCGACGAAGGCCTTGGTCGCCCCATACACATTGCCGCCCGGGTAGGGGTAGCTGCCGGCGACCGAGCCGATGTTGATGACCGTACCACTGCCGCGCGCGACCATGCGCGGCAGCAGCGCGCGCGTCATGTGGACCAGGCCCTGGCAGTTGGTGGCGATCATGGTGTCCCAGTCTTCCAGATGGGCTTCGTGCGCCGGCTCGAGGCCCAGCGCGAGTCCGGCGTTATTGACCAGCACGTCGATCGCCTGCCAGTCGGCGGGCAGCGCGGCCAGCATTGCATCGATGGAGGTCTGGCGGGTGACGTCCAGTTCGACCGGCAGCAGCTTGTCGCCCAGTTCCGTGGCCAGCGCGGCCAGACGGTCAGTGCGGCGTGCGGCCGCGATCACGCGGTGGCCGGTTTGGACGAATTTGCGCGCGATACCTGCGCCGAAACCGGAGCTTGCGCCGGTCACCAGTACGATCATGAAAAGACTCCGCGGAGAAGGATTGCTGGCTGGTTCTGGACCGCCGCAATTTTAGCCGAATCGGGGGTTTTGGCCGGCTGCCGCCCTGTCCTGATGCCACCTTGTCCTGTCACCGTCCTTGCTGAATCAGACGGCGTCCACTAAAATCACTTGTCAATTTGTCTCGCGTAACTGGCGCAAAAACCGAACGGTCGTTCGACCGGAGCGGCAGGTGGGAACCCACCGGGGAGCGCGAGATGTCAGTACCGCCGTACGCCTGGGCACCTGTTGTGAACCGACCTTGAGGTTGGCGCATGGGCTTGCCGGCGAGGCGTCATCGCCGATTCCGGCCCCTACGCTGAGCGTCGCGAATTCACGAAGAATCAAGACCATCCACACCGATTGGAGCCTATTTGATGTTTTCGAAACAGCACACGATTGCCAATGTCGATCCCGAACTGTGGTCGGCTATCCAGAAGGAAAACCAGCGCCAGCAAGACCACATCGAGCTGATCGCGTCGGAGAACTATGCGTCGCCGGCCGTGATGGAAGCCCAGGGTTCGCAGCTGACCAACAAGTATGCCGAGGGTTATCCGGGCAAGCGCTACTACGGTGGTTGCGAATTCGTCGACATCGCCGAGCAACTGGCGATTGACCGCCTGAAGGAACTGTTCGGCGCCAACTTCGCCAACGTGCAAGCCAATTCCGGTTCGCAGGCCAACCAGGCCGTGCTGCTGGGTCTGCTGCAGCCGGGCGACACCATCATGGGCATGTCGCTGGCCGAAGGCGGCCACCTGACCCATGGCATGGCGCTCAACATGTCGGGCAAGTGGTTCAAGGTCGTGTCGTACGGCCTGGACGCGAATGAGGCGATCGACTACGACAAGATGGAAAAGCTCGCGCACGAGCACAAGCCCAAGCTGATCATCGCCGGCGCATCCGCGTATGCACTGAAGATCGACTGGGCGCGCTTCCAGAAAGTCGCGAAAGATGTTGGCGCCTACTTCATGGTCGACATGGCGCACTATGCCGGCCTGATCGCCGGCGGCGTCTATCCGAACCCGGTGCCTTTCGCCGACGTGGTGACCTCGACCACGCACAAGAGCCTGCGCGGCCCGCGCGGCGGCATTATCCTGACCAACGATGAAGAGATCGCGAAGAAGATCAACAGCGCGATCTTCCCTGGCCTGCAGGGCGGCCCGCTGATGCACGTGATCGCCGGCAAGGCCGTCGCGTTCAGGGAGGCGCTGAGCCCCGAGTTCAAGGCTTACCAGCAGCAAGTGGTGAAAAATGCCGACGCGCTGGCCAAGGCCCTGATCGAGCGCGGCCTGCGCATCGTCTCCGGCCGTACCGAATCGCACGTGATGCTGGTTGACCTGCGCGCGAAGAAGATGACGGGCAAGGAAGCCGAAGCCATCCTCGGTTCCGCGCACATCACCTGCAACAAGAACGGCATCCCGAACGATCCGGAAAAGCCTTTCGTGACGTCCGGCATCCGCCTCGGCAGCCCGGCGATGACCACGCGTGGTTTCAAGGAAGCCGAAGCGACCAAGGTCGGCCACCTGATCGCCGACGTGCTGGACAACCCGCATGACGCGGCCACCATCGATCGCGTGAAAGCCGAGGTCAAGAAGCTGACCGACGCCTTCCCGGTCTACCAGGCCTGATTCAGGCCAACGCAACGGAGACCGGTGAATGCGCTGCCCCTTCTGTCATAGCGAAGATACCCATGTGCTCGACACCCGGGCGTCGGAAGAAGGGGACAGCATTCGCCGCCGTCGCCGTTGCGGCGCTTGCGACAAGCGCTTCACGACCTACGAGCGCATCGAACTGGCGATGCCCGTCATCGTCAAGAAGAACGGCAGCCGCACCGAGTTCGAACCGGCCAAGCTGCGCGCTAGCCTGATGCTGGCGCTGCGCAAGCGGCCGGTGTCGGCCGATGCGGTGGATGCGGCGATACAGCGCATCGAAGAAAAGCTGCGTTCGTCCGGCGACCGCGAAATCCTGTCCGGCCAGATTGGCGAGCTGGTGATGCGCGAGCTGAAGCGGCTGGACAAGATCGCCTACATTCGTTTTGCTTCCGTCTATCGCAGCTTCGAGGATGTGGCCGAGTTCCGCGAAGCGATCGACGAATTCGATGCGGCAGAAGCCAAGGGGCGCAAGGCCAAATCAGTCTGAGCCGCGGCGGTCGCCTCGTTGGCAGGCTATCCTTCGGCAGGCTGTTCCTCGGCAGGTGATCCTTCAGCGATATCCATCTCCACGCCGATTTTTCGTTTGCATGTGCCGTTTGCATGTGCGTGCTACGGCACGCAAGCATTGTTAGTGCCGCACTAATTTTTCCTCTCTTTGCCAGCACGGGTCGTTGATCCTGCGAATCCGATATTTTCCGGAGGCGAAGATGCGCGCAAGCACCCGCAGATTCCGGCGCCCGGTGGTGGCACGCGGTGTCAGCCTCGCGGAAGCCCTGTTGTGCATATCCGTGCTGATGGCCTTGGCCATGCCGGTCGCCGGCTCGCTGCCTGGCATGTTCGACCGCGTGCACGTCAACGCCGCTGTCAGTGAATTGCGGACCGCGATACAGGCGGCACGCCTGTACGCGATGCAGCGCGCGCAGCGCATCGATATCGTGCCGCGCGCGGAGGGCGACTGGGCGCAAGGCTGGCTCGTGCTGGTCGATGCCAACAACAATCAGCGCGCCGATCCCGGCGAGATCGTCCTGCACGCCGGCTTCCGGCCGGCCAACGCCTTGCATGTGTCCGCCGCGCTGACGGATGGCAAGCGCGCCTATCTGGCCTTCGGCGCCGGCGGGCGTCCGCGCTCCGCGTCCAGCCCTTCGCAGCCGCAATTCGGTTCCTTCACCTTCCATCGCGGCAGCGCGCGGCGCAAGCTCGTGCTCGGCTTTCTTGGCCGGGTGCGCAGCTGCGACCCGGATCGCGACGGTGGCGCTTGCTAGAATGCTCGCCATGCAGATTGCTGACGACCTGGCCGCAATGCGCGCCGCGCTCGATGAAGCGCGCAAGGGCCTCTACATCACCACACCCAACCCGCGGGTCGGTTGCGTCATCGTGCGCGATGGACAGATCATCGCGCGCGGCCATACGCAACCAGCCGGGCAGGCGCATGCGGAAGTGCATGCGCTGCAGGATGCAGCCGCGCGCGGCATCGACGTCCGTGGCGCGACTGCGTATGTGACGCTGGAGCCTTGCAGTCATCATGGCCGCACGCCGCCTTGCTGCGATGCCCTCGTCGCGTCAGGCATCGCACGCGTGGTCGCTGCGCTGGAAGATCCGAACCCACTGGTAGCCGGGCAGGGCGTGGCGCGCCTGCGCGCTGCCGGGATCGCGGTCGATATTGGTCTGTTGGCCGATGAAGCTGCCGACATCAACATCGGATTCCTGCACCGGATGAAGCATGGCCGGCCCTGGGTCCGAATGAAGATTGCCGCCAGCCTCGATGGCGGCACCGCGCTGATTAACGGCACCAGCCAGTGGATCACTTCGTCGGCGGCACGCGACGATGGTCACGCCTGGCGCGCGCAGGCCTGCGCTATCCTGACCGGCATCGGCACCGTGCAGCAGGACGACCCGCAGCTCAATGTGCGCGCCGTGCAGACGCCGCGCCAGCCGCGTCGCATCATCGTTGACAGCAAGCTCGACATAGCGCCGGCCGCCAAAGTGCTGCAGGGCGGCGGCAGCTGGATCTTCGCAGCCCGGCATGACGCGCCGCGCGAGGCGGTGCTGCGCGCAGCCGGCCATGAGGTGATCGTGCTGCCGAACGCCTCCGGCAAGGTCGACCTTGATGCGCTGATGCTGGAGCTGGGCCGCCGGCAGATCAACGAACTGCATGTCGAAGCCGGTACCAAGCTGAATGGCTCGCTGCTGCGCGCGGGCTGCGTGAACGAATTGCTGCTGTATGTCGCGCCTTGCCTGTTGGGCCCGGCGCAGGGGCTGGCCAATTTGCCGGAACTGCAGGACCTGTCTGGCCGGATTGCGCTCGAATTCATCGACATCGCCCGGCTCGGTCCCGACCTGCGCTTGCGCGCGCATGTGCTGCCGCGGCAGACGGATAAAGATCGGCGGCTGGCGATCGCCATCAGCCCGCCTTGACCGAACCCGATACTCCCTGATCCACCTTTACGGAATCCACTCATGTTTACCGGCATCGTCGCGGCCCTCGGCCGCATCACTTCCCTCGAACCTCTTGGCAATGATGGCAATGCCGGCGTGCGCCTGCAGGTCCATGCGGGCGCGCTGCCACTGGCCGACGTTGCGCTCGGCGATTCGATCGCCATCAATGGCGCCTGCATGACGGTCATCAGCAAGACCGCCGACAGTTTCACGGTCGATGTTTCGCGCGAGAGCCTCAATTGCACCGTGGGCCTGGACGCGCCGGGCGAAGTGAACCTCGAAAAGGCGCTGACGCTGGCCGAGCGTCTGGGCGGCCACCTGGTGTCCGGCCATGTCGACGGGCTCGGCGAGGTGACGCATTTCGCGCCGGTCGGCGAGTCGTGGAAGCTGGACATCCTCGCGCCCGCGGCGCTGGCCAAATACCTGGCCTACAAGGGCTCGGTGGTGGTCAATGGCGTGTCGCTGACGGTCAACAGCGTGGCTGACAGCGCAGCCGGCTGCACGATCTCGATCAACCTGATCCCGCACACCATCGAGGTCACGACGCTCAAGCATCTGAAACCCGGCAGCCGCGTGAACCTGGAGGTCGACCTGATCGCGCGCTATGTCGAGCGCATGCTGTCGGCCACCAGCCTGGCGCGCTGAAAGGGAAGCTTGCAGGCGGTGTCCTGACGACGGTCGCCAGCCCCCCGCAAGCTCGCCCCGCCGGGCGTTCCAGCCGGCTTAGTACATTGGCATGCCCCCGAGAACCGCGGGGCAGGGCGGGAAATCCTTTAAAATGGCCGACCTTTCCGGAAACGCCCCCATGTCACTCTCAAGCACCAAGGAAATCATTGCCGAGCTGCGCGCCGGCCGCATGGTCATCCTCGTCGATGAAGAAGACCGCGAGAACGAGGGCGACCTCGTGCTGGCCGCCGAATTCGTCACGCCCGAAGCGATCAACTTCATGGCCCGTTTCGGCCGTGGCCTGATCTGCCTGACCCTGACCGAAGAGCGCTGCGAACAGCTCGCGCTGCCGATGATGACGACCCGTAACGGCACGTCCTTCGGCACCAATTTCACTGTATCGATCGAGGCTGCCGAAGGCGTCACGACCGGTATTTCCGCGGCCGACCGCGCGCGCACCATCGAGGTGGCGGTGGCCCGTAATGCCAAGCCGTCCGACATCGTCCAGCCGGGCCATATCTTCCCGCTGCGTGCGCAGAAGGGCGGCGTGCTGATGCGCGCCGGCCATACTGAAGCCGGCTGCGACCTGGCCGAGCTGGCTGGCCTGACGCCGGCGGCCGTGATCTGCGAAATCCTGAAGGATGACGGCACGATGGCGCGCCTGCCCGACCTGATCGAATTCGCGCAGACCCACGGCCTGAAGATCGGCGCCATCGCCGACCTGATTCATTACCGCAGCCAGACCGAGAGCATCGTCGAGCGCGTGGCCGAGCGTGAAATGCACACCGCGCACGGCACCTTCCATGCGATCGCCTTCCGTGACAAGCCCAGCAGCGGCGCGCACCTGGCGCTGGTGCATGGCGAGATCCGGCCCGACCTCGAAGCGCTGGTGCGCGTGCACCAGCCGGTGTCGGTGCTGGACATGCTGGAGACGCGCGCGACCACCCATTCGTGGAACATGGCTGCGGCGATGGCCGCCATCCAGGCATCCGAGCGCGGTGTGATCGTACTGCTCAATTGCGAGGAGTCGGCCGACCAGATGTTTGCGCAGTTCAGCGCCCTGGCGCAGTCGGACAACCATCAGCAACCTGCGACGCCGCCGCGCGCAGCGCGCATGGACTTGCGCACCTATGGCATCGGCGCGCAGATCCTGCGCGAGCTCGGCGTGGGCAAGATGAAGCTGCTGGCCAATCCGCGCAAGATGCCGTCGATGACAGGTTTCAACCTCGAGGTGACTGGCTACCAGGCCAGTCCCGCGCAGTGAGCGACAGCGCTCGCGGCCGACGGACAGGTTATTTCATTCAATCAAGCGTACCACCCAGGAGGAAGCATGAGCGTAGGCACCTATGAACCGGATTTCGATGGCACCGGACTGCGCATTGGCATCGTCCAGGCGCGCTTCAATGAAGACGTTTGCCACGGCTTGACCGCGGCCTGCCTGGCCGAACTCAAGCGCCTCGGCATCGAAGACGAGGACGTGCTGCTGGCGACCGTGCCGGGCGCACTGGAAATCCCGCTGGCCCTGCAGAAGATGGCCGAGACCGGCCAGTTCGACGCGCTGGTCGCGCTGGGCGCGGTGATCCGCGGCGAGACTTACCATTTCGAGCTGGTGTCGAACGAATCCGGCGCCGGCATCACCCGCATCGGCCTCGACTTCGGCATCCCGATCGCCAACGCGGTGCTGACCACCGAGAACGACGAGCAGGCCGAGGTGCGCATGGCCGTCAAGGGCGCGGAAGCCGCGCGCTGTGCTGTCGAGATGGCCAACCTGGTCGCGGCCATGGAAGAACTGGCCGACGCGGCCAACGAAGAGTAAACAAGCAGTAAACGAGCAAGGTCAACAATGAGCAGCAAATCGCAACACGCCAATCCGAACAAGAGCCGCACGCCGCGCCACCGCGCGCGCGAATTCGCGCTGCAGGGCCTGTACCAGTGGCTGCTGAATGCCGAAGCCCCGGGCGCGATCGACGCGCACATCCGTGACGCGCACGGTTTTGACAAGGCCGATGCCGAGCATTTCGATGCGCTGCTGCATGGCGCGATTCGCGATGCCGGCAGCCTGCGTGAGGAAATCGTCCCGCTGATCGATCGCGGCATCGACCAGCTGTCACCGGTCGAGCACGCGGCGCTGCTGATCGGCGCATATGAGCTCAAGCATCACCTCGAGATTCCGTACAAGGTGGTCATCAATGAAGCAGTCGAGCTGACCAAGTCCTTCGGCGGCATCGACGGCCACAAGTACGTCAATGGCGTGCTCGACAAGCTGGCCGCGACCGTGCGCGCCACCGAAGTCAACGCCAGCCGCTGAGCTGAAGCCGAGCTGAAGGGGCCGGTGGCACCGGCCTCCGAGGTCATCGTGCTGTCCTGAAGTCCCTTCACTGACCGCCTGCATGGATTACTCACTCGCTGCCCGTCTCGACGAGATCGAACCCTTTCACGTGATGGAAGTGCTCAAGCGCGCTGCCGAGCTGGAGAAGGCAGGGCGCTCGGTGATTCCCATGTGCATAGGCGAGCCCGACTTCCCGCCGCCGCAGCCGGTGCTGGACGCAGCGCGCATGGCGCTGGATTCGGGCGCAGCGATGCGCTATACCGCCGCGCTCGGCCTGCCCGAGCTGCGCGCCGCGATTTCCGGCCATTACAAGCAGGCATTCGGCGTCGATGTGGCAGCCGAGCGCATCGTCGTCACGGCCGGCGCGTCGGCTGCGCTGTTGCTGGCCTGCGCGGCGCTGGTCGAGCGCGATGCCGAAGTGCTGCTGCCGGATCCCAGCTATCCGTGCAACCGCCATTTCGTGGCAGCCTTCAATGGCAAGCCCGTATTGATCCCCAGCGGCCCGGACGAGCGCTTCCAGCTGTCGGCGGCCATGGTCGAGACGCACTGGACCGAGCGCACGCGCGGCGTGCTGCTGGCATCGCCATCGAACCCGACCGGCACCTCGATCCTGCCGGACGAACTGGCGCGCACGCTGGAGGTGGTGCGCCGCCATCGCGGTTTTGCGCTGGTCGACGAGATCTACCAGGGCCTCAGCTATGGCGCTGCGCCGCAGACGGCGCTGTCGCAGGGCGAGGACGTGATCGTCATCAACAGCTTCTCGAAGTACTTCAACATGACGGGCTGGCGTCTGGGCTGGCTGGTGGTGCCACCGGCGATGCTGCCGGCGATCGAAAAGCTGGCGCAGAACTTCTTCATCTGCGCGTCCAGCATCGCTCAGCATGCGGCGCTGGCCTGCTTCCGCCCGGAGACGCTGGCCATCGCTGAAGCGCGCCGTCAGGAATTCGAGCGCCGCCGCGATTACCTGGTGCCCGAACTGCTGGCGCTGGGCCTGCAGATCCCGGTGATGCCGGATGGTGCTTTCTATGTGTATGCCGATTGCAGCGCACTGAGCGGCGATTCGGATGCGCTGGCGCGTGACGTGCTCGACAAGACCGGTGTCGTGCTGACACCCGGGCTGGACTTTGGCAGCGCGGCCGCGCATCGCTTCCTGCGCATTTCGTATGCAACCTCGATGGACAATCTGCGGGAAGCGGTGGCCCGGCTGCGCGCTTACTTCGGCAAGGCCTGAGTCAGCAGGGCATCAGGCCGCTGCCGCCGGTATCCCGACCAGCAGCCGCCAGCCAGAACAGCGAGCGTCGCCAGCGAGCGTCGCGCCCAACAAAAAAGGAGCCATCGGCTCCTTTTTTGTTGGCTGCTGACATTTGCGCTGAAAATCAGCGTTGAAACGCAGCGGTGAAACGCAGCAGTGAAACGCGATCAGGCAGGCTCATGCTCCGTCTGGCGCTTGGCCGACGGTGATACCTCAGCCGCAGCTTCGCGCATGGTTTCCTGCGCTTGCGGCGGCGTGAAGGTCGGCACACGCTTGCCGGCGGCCACCGCCTGCAGACGTGCATGCTCGGCCATCACCTTGCCGGCATAGCCGCCATCGGTGTCCATGTTGCCTGCGCCGACATACAGCTTCAGGCCGGCGTCGACCGAGCCGGAACGGCGGATCATGTCCTTCAGGATCTTCGCGCCGACCTGGATGTTGGCCGCCGGGTTCAGCGCGGCGCTCATGCCGCCGTGGTCGCTGAACTTGTCATGATGGACCTTGGACATCACCTGCATCAGGCCCTGGGCGCCGACCGAGCTTTCCGCGAACGGATTGAAGCGCGATTCGATCGCCATCACGGCCAGAATCAGCAGCGGGTCGAGCTTCACTTCCTGCGCCGATTCATAGGCCGCGTCCACCAGCATCTTGCTGGCACTGCCGGCGATGCGATAACGCTTGGCCAGCCAGTGCGTCACGCGCTGCTGTTCCTTGCTGGAAGGGGCCGTGACGGCCGCGTCGGTCACGGCATCGGCCGGGATGGAACGCTGTGGCAGTTCCAGCATGTCGGCGAACGCGAGTTCGCGCTGTTCCATTTGTTCGCTGTCGGCGTCCCAGAAGGGCGACAGCGCCTTCAGGTCGTCAAGCAGTTCGGGACGAACGAACATGACGGCCAGTGCGACCATGGCTGCAATGCCGAGTCCCATGATGGCGCGTCGCGCCGGGACCCAGATGCTACGCAGACGGTCGATACTTTCTTCGCTGGAGATCAGGTACTTGGAGGACAAGTGCTCCGCACCGACCAACGCTGTCAATCTCGATCGATTATTCATATTACCTCCTGAATCATCGCGGCCCTCAAAGCGACTGGCAAAGCCCAAGTGCTTCATCCCGGTCATGTGCGCACTTCGTTGCATACATGACAAGTCTGCACTCAGGTTTTGTCAGGCGCTCTGAGCTGAGGCCAATTGCAAGCGTGCTTCGTGCTTCAATTCACCGCGAGACTACAAAACCCGTCTGCTCGTTACTGCTCGCAGCAGACGCCGGTGTTGCTTTTGTCGGCCACCGTCGGTGGTGGCACCAGCAATCTTTTGTCGGGGATGAAAGTCTGACCTTGGGCTCAACAATCTCTACAATGCCCGGCGGGTCGATCCCCTTTGTGACAGGGTGGCTTGACCTTGTCGGTCCGCGGCCGGTACCCCTACCCGGCTGGCCACCTCAAAACTTGGGCGGATTGTAGGGAGGGGTTTATACCCAGTCAATACTAGAAATCGGTAAAGTTATAACCATTTGTTATTGAAATCGAGTTCCACTGTAACAATATCCAGTAAAATCAGTCAGTTGCCAGACTCTACTTGGCAAGCTGCTTTCACTTTGAAAAAAGTCAATTACCGATGAAATATTCAGATTTGCGCGATTTTATTGCCAAATTAAAACAATCCGGCGAGTTGATCGAGGTTGGTGTGCCCGTATCGCCGCATCTGGAGATGACGGAGCTGTGCGATCGCACCCTGCGCGCCGAAGGGCCTGCCTTGTTGTTTACGCAGCCCACCGGTCACAGCATGCCCGTACTCGGCAACCTGTTCGGGACGCCTCACCGCGTCGCACTCGGCATGGGCGCTGAGGATGTCAGCGAGCTGCGCCAGATCGGCCAGCTGTTGTCGGCCCTGAAAGAGCCCGAGCCGCCCAAGGGATTCAAGGATGTGATGGGCCTTGGCTCCCTGGTGAAAGCCGTCTGGGACATGGCGCCGCGCGAACTGCGCTCGGCCCCGTGCCAGGAGATCGTCTGGGAAGGCAATGAGGTCGACCTGTCGCGCTTGCCGATCCAGCATTGCTGGCCGGGCGACGTCGCACCCCTGATTACCTGGGGCCTGGTGATCACGAAGGGCCCCAACAAGAAGCGGCAGAACCTCGGCATCTATCGGCAGCAGGTGGTCGGCCGTAACAAACTGATCATGCGCTGGCTCGCGCATCGCGGTGGCGCGCTTGACTTCCGCGAGCACTGCCTGAAGCATCCGGGCCAGCCCTATCCGATCGCAGTCGCGCTGGGCGCAGACCCGGCCACTATATTAGGAGCGGTCACGCCGGTGCCGGACAGCCTGTCGGAGTACCAGTTCGCCGGCCTGCTGCGGGGCAGCCGTACCGAGCTGGTCAAGGCGATCGGCAGCGAACTGCGGGTGCCGGCCTCGGCCGAGATCGTCCTTGAAGGGCATATCTATCCTGAAGACATGAACCATCGCCCCAACGGGTCAACCTTGCCGGCCGGCGCGCCGCCTTACCCGGCGACTGGCTACGAGCATGCGCTGGAAGGACCCTACGGCGACCACACCGGTTATTACAATGAGCAGGACTGGTTCCCGGTCTTTACAGTCGACCGCATCACGATGCGGCGTGATCCCATCTATCACTCGACGTATACCGGCAAGCCGCCCGATGAGCCGGCCGTGCTCGGCGTGGCGCTCAATGAAGTCTTCGTGCCGCTGCTGCAGAAGCAATTTACGGAGATCACCGACTTCTACCTGCCGCCCGAAGGCTGCAGCTACCGGATGGCGGTGGTGCAGATGAAGAAGTCCTATCCGGGCCATGCGAAGCGGGTGATGTTCGGCGTCTGGAGCTTCCTGCGTCAGTTCATGTACACGAAATTCATCGTCGTCGTCGACGAGGATGTCGATATCCGCGACTGGAAGGAAGTGATCTGGGCGATCACTACCCGGGTCGACCCGGTGCGCGACACGACGCTGGTCGAGAACACGCCTATCGATTACCTGGACTTCGCCTCGCCGGTCAGCGGGCTGGGCAGCAAGATGGGCATCGATGCCACCAACAAGTGGCCGGGCGAGACCTCGCGCGAATGGGGTCGTACGATCACGATGGATGACGACGTGAAGGCGAGGGTCGACAAGATCTGGCAGCAACTAGGTTTCTGAGTCTGGAGCTTCTGAGCCCGGCAGCTGTGGCTGCAAGTCCTGCTGTTGTTGCGCTTTGCACCGAGGGAGGCGTTGAGTGGAAGCTGTGTGGACAAGGATGTTGGGGGCGATGCGGCGTCGTCGACCTCGGCCTCCTGTTCATTGCACTGATGAACGTGCTTAGCCGGAAGGCCCTTTGCTGATAGAATCTCGGTTGGCGGGCCCCTGCGCATTGTGGCATGGTCAACCTGGTCAGGTCGGGAACGAAGCAGCCACAGCCATTTCCCGCAAGTGCCGCAGACAAGGCTCGCCTCTTATCTTCTTTCGTTTCCCTGCAAGTCCCTTCCCCGCATCACGTTTGCCCGGCTTTGCGTCGCTCAGCTGTCGGCCGTAAATGCATGGTCAAGGATGCGTGCGCACTCTTCGACGCTGCAGGCCAGCATGCCGGCCACCTGCCCATGATCAGCTTCGCGCCGGCTGGCAAGGAAGGCCTGGGCCGCCGTCTCACCGGCATGCGCCGCCATCAATGACGCCTGCAGCGCCAGCACCAGCCGCTGTGCGATGCGTCGCGCCAGCCTTTCCTGTTCCGGTCGCGGCAATTTCAGGTCGCGCCGCAAGGCGGCGATCATGGCTTTCCATTCGGCGTGGCCGGCCAGCGTTGCGGCCAGCGCCGACAGTAGCGCATCGACCGTGTGTTCATCCTGCTGCGCGGCGCGCAGTACATCGAGGCACATCACATTGCCGGAGCCTTCCCAGATCGAATTGACCGGCGCCTCGCGATACAGCCGCGCCAGCGGCGCGCTTTCGACATAGCCGTTGCCGCCCAGGACTTCCATCGCTTCGGCCGTGAAGCCCATCGCACGCTTGCAGATCCAGAACTTCGCGGCCGGCGTCAGCAGCCGCACGATGGCTGCATCGCCGGCGTCGATCGCGCGCGCGATCCGCAGTACCAGCAGCATGGCTGCCTGCGATTCGAGCGCGAGGTCGGCCAGCACATTCATCATCAGCGGCTGTGACGCCAGCTGCCGGCCGAACGTGACCCGATGCCGCGCATGATGAATGGCCTGCACCAGCGCTGCCCGCATCAATGCCGCGCTGGCAATTGCGCAATCGAGTCGTGTCGTATTGGCCATCTCCACCAGCGTTGCAATGCCGCGTCCCGGTTCGCCGACCAGCACGCCTTCGGCATCCAGGAATTCGACTTCGGCGCTGGCATTCGAGCGATTGCCCAGCTTGTCCTTCAGCTGCTGCACCAGCACAGGATTCTTGCTTCCGTCGTCGCGCCAGCGCGGCACAAAAAAGGCCGACAGGCCGCCATCGCTCCGTGCTAGTACCAGATGCGCATCGCATTGCGGCGCCGAGAAGAACCATTTGTGGCCAGTGAGCAGGTAGCGCTCGCCGCGTCCTGCGGCACCGGTCGGCCTTGCCTCGGTCTGCGTGCCGCGCAAATCGGAGCCACCCTGTTTTTCCGTCAGGCCCATGCCGATCAGGACGGCTTCCTTGTCGGCCAGCGGCAGGTCGCGCGGGTCATGCGTTTCCGCGTACAGCTTGCCGGCGACCGACGCAAACCAGGGCTCGTTGCGCAGGATGGGCACGGCGGCAAAGGTCATCGTCACCGGACACAGGGAGCCGGCCTCCAGTTGCGCATGCATGTAAAAGGCGGCTGCGCGTGCGACCTGCGCGCCACGGCCGGGCTCGCGCCATGCGCGCGCTTGCAGGCCACTGGCGCGCAGCATGGCCAGCAGCGCATGCCAGGCCGGGTCGAAGCGGATCGCATCGACGCGGTGACCATAGCGGTCATGGGTTTGCAATTCGGGAGTGTGGCGATTGGCCTGCTCGGCCAGTGCCTGCGACTCGGCGCTGTAGAGCGTGGCGCCCAGACGCTTGAGGCTGGCCCGGTGTGCCTGCCAGTGGTCGTTCGTGCCGGCGCTGTCGCCGGTCTCGCGGCGTACCGCTGCCACCAGCGCCGGGTCGCTGTCGAACAGGTTGATGCCGGCCAGCGGCGGTGGCTGGTTGGTGACCTCGTGGGTGGGCCAATGCACTTTTCACCTCCTCGAATCCCCGGGCTTCCTGCCAGAAGGATAGTCCTTTCCCGCGTCAGGTAAAATGGGGGTCTTGCCATAGAAGCGCCGGACATGTCTTACCAGGTTCTTGCCCGCAAATATCGCCCGAAGAATTTCGACAGCCTGGTTGGTCAGGA
>JACCDU010920991.1_pt1 | contig 30884 bp, 28 predicted proteins | sample 7446081 | NCBI WGS metagenome assembly JACCDU01 (sample SAMN15323447, study PRJNA562643) | freshwater metagenome | isolation source: river surface water | place: USA:Blue River Watershed | collected 2017-08-17
AGGAGAAGTACGTGGCCGCAGCAAAGAAAGCAGCACCAAAGAAGCGCAAGAAGGCAGCAGCACCAGCTGCTCCAAAGAAGCGCCGTAAGAAGGCAGCTGCAGTAGCAGCAGCACCAAAGAAGCGCCGCAAGAAGGCAGCAGCAAAGAAGGCTGCTCCAAAGCGCAAGAAGGCAGCAAAGAAGGCAACTGCTAAGAAGGCAGCTCCAAAGCGTCGCAAGAAGGCAGCAGCTAAGAAGGCAGCTCCAAAGCGTCGCAAGAAGGCAGCAGCTAAGAAGGCAGCTCCAAAGCGTCGCAAGAAGGCAGCAGCTAAGAAGGCTGCAGCTCCAAAGAAGCGCCGCAAGAAGGCAGCAGCTCCAGCAGCAGCTCCAAAGAAGCGCCGCAAGAAGGCAGCAAAGAAGGCTAAGTAAAGCCCTTCAGCTTATTAAAAAAACCCGCCACTTTATGTGGCGGGTTTTTTTATGCAATAAATCTTTGTGATCAATTCTCCTCGAGTGTTTCTTTACGCAATGACTCCTCAATACGTTCAAAGATCTCCGCCAATGTTTGTTGATCACTCTTTGATAAGTGATCCATGAATCGATTGCGAACACTTTCAACATGATCGGGTGCGGCAGCAACAATCGCCTTCCAGCCCTTAGGGGTCATCACAGCGAAGTACCCCCTTTTGTCACCTGAGCATGGCTCTCGGCGAACCCAGCCAGCCTTCTCCATAACCTTCATTCGGTGGGATAAACGGGAGCGGGATAACAAGGCGTTGGCTGCTAATTCACTCATTCTCATACTGCGATCTGGGGCATCGCTGAGTTGAACCAAGATTTCATAATCTGGCATCGACAAATCATGGGCATCTAAATCTGTATCTAGCGCCTCCAGCAGTCGCCGGCTGGCGATTATGTATCGTCGCCAAGCCTTCATTTCAGTGGGGTTGAGCCACCTAGGTGCGGTAGCGTTTTCACGTGCCATGAGTGCAGTCTACGGCAAAGGTTGAAGCTTCAACTACTTTTATAATCATTTAAAAAGGAGCACTTTGTGAGTTTGAGTAAAGCTGGTTTGGATTTCACACACAAGGATTCATCTGTTCGACCTCAAGATGATCTGTACCGTCACTTCAATGGCCAGTGGCTCAAGACCGCGGTGATCCCCGCCGATCGAGCTACCGATGGAGCGTTCATCACTCTTCGAATTCAATCGGAGGCACGTGTTCGTGAAATCATTGAAAGTGCAACGGGTTCAGATGAGGCCACAAAGATCAGCAACATCTACGCCTCCTTCATGGCCGCTGATGCGGTGAACGCAAAGGGCTGCTCCCCAATCGCCGGCGAGTTAGCAGAGGTTGATTCAATTACCTCACTCAAGGATTTCACCTCAACTCTTTCAAAGCTGGAAGCACGTGGCTTGCAAGGAATTTTTGGCACCTTTATTTACGCCGATATGAAGGATGCATCGACCAACATCATGTATCTGCAGCAGGGCGGAATTTCACTGCCAGATGAGGCGTACTACCGCGAGGAAAAGTACGCAGAAATCAGAACCGCTTATGTTGCCCATGTCGCAAAGATGTTTGAGCTCGCAGGTGTTGCCAATGGCGCAGATTTAGCGGCCAAGGTCATGGCCCTTGAAACCAGTATCGCTAGCCATCATTGGGACCAGGTCAAGGATCGCGATGCGACTCTGACATACAACAAGATGAGCCGAGCTGAAGTCACCGCTTTGATGTCAGCCTTTGATTGGAACCTTTACCTGACCGCAGGAGAAATCCCTGCCGTGGTTTTGGACTCTGTCATCGTTCAGCAACCATCATTTTTTGAAGGGCTCAATTCAATCCTGGCCGCCTTTGATCCTGAAGCCTGGAAGGCTTGGATGAAGTGGCACATCATTAGTGGTGCAGCTCCCTATCTTTCAGATGAGTTAGTCAATGAAAACTTTGCATTCTTTGGAAAGACTTTGTCTGGCACACCAGAACTTCGCGAGCGCTGGAAGCGCGCTGTTTCGATGATCGAAGGATCGTTGGGCGAGGCAGTTGGAAAGGTCTATGTCCAGAAGTACTTTCCGGCAGAGGCTAAGGCCCGCATGGAAAAGCTTGTCGCTAACTTGATTGAGGCCTACCGTGTCAGCATTAATGAACTTGCCTGGATGAGCCCTGAAACCAAGGTGAAGGCCTTAGAAAAGCTGGGCAAGTTCCGCCCCAAGATTGGTTACCCAGATAAGTGGCGTGATTACAGCGCATTGCAGACAACCCCCGATGATCTGTACGGCAACGTGGGTCGAGTTATTAAGTTCCAACGAGATCATGAACTTTCCAAAATCGGAAAGCCGGTAGATCGCGAAGAGTGGCATATGGCTCCTCAGACAGTTAATGCCTATTACAACCCGGTGATGAATGAAATCGTTTTCCCGGCCGCAATCTTGCAGCCGCCCTTCTTCGGATTAGATCATGATGATGCCGTTAACTACGGCGGAATCGGTGCGGTCATTGGCCATGAAATCGGCCACGGCTTTGATGATCAAGGCTCTAAGTACGACGGTGATGGCGCACTGAATAACTGGTGGACAGATTCAGATCGGGCAGCATTTGAAAAGCGCACTAAGGCCTTAATCGCACAATACGATGCCTTAAAACCAGAAGAGGCACCTGATGTAAATGTGAACGGTGCCCTTACTATCGGTGAAAACATCGGCGATCTTGGTGGGCTCACAATTGCATTCAAGGCGTATCAAATTTCATTGGGTGGAAAGCCATCCCCTGTCATTGAAGGCCTTACCGGCGAACAACGATTGATGCTGTCATGGGCGCAGGTGTGGCGCGCAAAGGTGCGTCCAGAAGAGATGCGCCGTCGTATTGCAACCGATCCACACTCACCTGCAGAGTTCCGCTGCAATCAAATCGTAAAGAACTTCACTCCTTTCTATGAAGCATTTGGCGTTACTGAAAATGATGCCCTGTGGCTTGATGAGCAAGCCCGAGTTCAGATTTGGTAGTGCTTTGAGTTTTTCATTTGATATCCAGCACGCCGACAGTAATTCGCTGGCTCGTGTTGGAACTATCAATACCCCTCATGGGCCGATTCAAACCCCAGCCTTTATTCCGGTAGGAACAAAGGCAACGGTTAAATCTGTCCTGCCAGAATCCTTGAAGGATTTAGGTGCACAAGCATTGCTATCCAATGCCTATCACCTGTATTTGCAACCTGGCCCTGATGTACTGGATGAGGCTGGCGGGCTGGCGAAATTCATGAATTGGCCGGGGCCAACATTTACCGACTCGGGTGGCTTTCAAGTTCTGTCATTAGGAGTTGGTTTCAAAAAAGTTTTGGCGATGGATGCGCAGACAACGCGACATGATGATGTAATCGCTGGCAACAAGGATCGCTTAGCTCATGTGGATGATGAGGGCGTAACCTTTAAATCCCACCTTGATGGATCGATGCATCGCTTTACCCCCGAAGTTTCCATGCAGGTCCAACATCAAATCGGTGCCGACATTATGTTCGCCTTTGATGAGTGCACCACCTTGCACAACACCCGTCCCTACCAAGAGCTTGCGATGGAGCGAACCTATGCCTGGGCAATCCGATGCCTGGATGAACATAAGCGACTAACGCAAGAGCGGGTGGGCAAGCCGTACCAGGCGCTGTTCGGCGTTATCCAGGGTGCTCAATATGAGGATCTTCGCAAAAAAGCGGCAACCGATCTGGGATCCATGGAATCTAATGGCCAATCCTTTGATGGCTTTGGGATCGGTGGAGCTTTAGATAAGGGCCAGCTGGGAACAATCGTCTCCTGGGTCAACAAAATCCTGCCTGAAAATAAACCCCGCCACTTATTAGGAATTGGGGCACCTGAAGATCTATTTGTTGGCGTTGAAAACGGTTGTGACACCTTTGATTGCGTATTAGCGAGCAGAATTGCACGAACAAGCGCTGTGTACACGATGGAGGGGCGTTTTAACCTGTCTAATAGCCGTTTTAAGAGGGATTTCACCCCCATTGATAGCGAATGTGACTGTTACACCTGTACGCACTACACACGGGCTTATATGCACCATGTATTCCGCGGAAAAGAAATCCTTTCGGCGACCTTAGCAACGATTCACAATGAAAGATTTATTGTTCGATTGGTTGATCAGATGCGTCAGGCACTTCTGGATGGAAACTTTGCCGATCTAAAGGCGGATTTCTTGGGCCGCTACCTGCACCGCAGCGGACAAGCCAGAGATTAAGGGTTTTTTACAACCTTAGGCAGATTCCAGTTGTACTTGATTGATAGCTCGCGGACTAGAACCACTACAAAGCCCGCAATCGCAACGACAACAGCTTCATTTAGATCCAAGGCATCCAAGGCCAAATAAGTAACTGCCCCCGCCAAACAAGAGGTTCCGATGGTTTCTCGATGCAGTAGTACCGGCTCGGTCTGACACATGATGTCGCGGAACAATCCGCCAGAGACTGCGCCAATAAAACCAAGAACGGCAGCGGCTACAAGTGGCGCATTATTGGTGAGGGCGAATTGAACACTGGAAACAGTTGCAACCGCCAAACCCAAGGTATCTAGTGACAAGGCAAAGCGCCCTACCTCTTGAGTTTTTCCCATAGCAATGGTGATGAAGAAGGCAGCAAAGATCGGTGCAAACAGCCACGGATATTGAATCCATGGTGGCTGCTCACCCATAAAGAGGTTACGCAAAGTTCCACCAGAGATTGATGCGATCGCTGCGATGAAAAGAATGCCGCCGTAATCTAAACCTTTGCTGGCCGCTACCCGTGCACCCACTAATGCAAATGCAAAGGTTGATACAAGGTCAAGACCAAAGACCAGTAGGTCTAGATCCATTGAAATTACTTCTTAAGAGCTAAACGAGCCTCGCGACGAATCTTCTGCTCCTTTGGATCTGGCACAGGAACAGCTGAAATAAGGCGCTTGGTGTAATCGTTTTTAGGATTCTTCAAGATTTGGTCACGATCGCCCACTTCAACAATCAGACCGTTTTGCATTACTGCAATTCGGTGAGACAGGATGTCAACAACTGCCAAGTCGTGAGAGATAAACAAACATGCAAAGTTCAACTTGCCCTGCAGTTCTTGCAGAAGCTCGAGGAAGCGAGCTTGAACAGAAACATCTAGAGCAGATGTTGGCTCATCGGCGATCAAAAGATCTGGAGTAAGAGCAAGTGCTCGTGCAATACCTACGCGCTGACGCTGTCCACCTGAAAGCTCATGTGGGTAACGGTTGCGATAGCTACGTGGAAGCTCAACTTGATCCAAAAGATCTTCAACCTTGTGTGCCAGATCTGCACCCTTTGCTAACCCAGCTAAGAACAATGGCTCGCCAATGGATTCACCAATTGGTAGACGTGGGTTCAATGATGATGCTGGATCCTGGAAAACAATTCCGGTGTGACGACGGATTGCAAAGAGCTCCTTCTGAGTTGCATGGCTAATGTCCTTGCCAACAATCTCAAGTGAACCTTCCTTGATTGGAAGCAATCCGATTGATGCACGACCAACTGTTGTCTTTCCTGAACCTGATTCTCCAACCAACCCCAAGATTTCACCTGGGTAGATCTCGAGATTGATGTTCTTAGCGGCAACAAATGCTGGGATCCGTCCACGCTTTGGATATTCAATGGTGACATTCTCTAACTTCAATACAGGCGCAGGCTTTTCACTTTCCTTATATGGAAGTTCGCGCTTCTTTGATGATCCAAGCTTTGGCACAGATCCCAAAAGTTGTTGGGTATATGGATGGGCTGGCTTGTTAAAGATTTGATCCGCTGTTCCAGTCTCAACTGTGATGCCATCCTTCATAACAAGGATCTGGTCAGCCATATCTGCAACAACACCCATGTCATGGGTAATCAAAAGAATTGCAGAGTTGAGCTTGTCCTTTAATCCACGCATTAAATCAAGGATTTCAGCCTGAACAGTTACATCCAGCGCTGTAGTTGGCTCATCGGCAACAAGCAATCCTGGATCGCACGCTAGCGCCTGCGCGATCATTGCGCGTTGACGTTGACCACCTGAAAGTTGGTGTGGGTACTTTTCAATTGATTTTTCTGGATCTGGAATATCAACCAATGTGATGAGCTCAAGGGCGCGGGCGTGTGCCTCTTTTGGACCCATATCAAAGTGATTACGAAGGGTTTCCATAATCTGGAATCCGATTGTGTAGATCGGGTTGAGAGCGGTCATTGGCTCTTGGAAAATATAAGCAACCTCTTTACCGCGGAATTTGCGAAGAGTAATCGCCTTCGCGTTCAACATCTCTTGATCCTTAACCTTCACAGATCCCGACATGCGAGCATTTGATGCCAAGAGAGACATCAAACCAAGAGCTGTTGTTGACTTACCTGAACCGGATTCACCAACAATCGCGGTTACCTTTCCTGGCTCTAGGGAAAGGTTCATGCCGATAACTGCTGGGTACCAAACTCCATCTACCCAGAAATCAACATTAAAATCCTTGATCTCTAAGACTGGCTTACTCATTTGGTTGACCCCATCTGTGAGAAACTTGCTGAATGACTAATAGTGAAAAGTTCAGACCCGGAAGCGCAATTGCTAGCGGCTGGATTCTGATCGCCTTCTTTGTCGGCTTTATTGTTCAAACCCTTTTCTTCGGTGGCGATGTTCTGCTCACCATTGGTATTTGCGGCGCAGGTGCTTTCGGTTCTTATCTGCTCTTCCTTAAGCCCTACGTTCTTCTCTTCGATGAGGGCATCAAGATTATTAACCCAACCAAAGAGATCACCGCTACGTGGGATCTGGTTGAGGAGATCGAAACCAAGTACAGCATGTCCATCCAGATTAGAGGCGAAAGCTTTTACGCTTGGGCCGCTCCAGCTCCGAGTGGTCGACACAGTAGAAGAATGCACAGTACTGATCTTCTTCCCGGTGCTGATGCTCCGCGTCGTGTGGGTGACTCGCTTAAAAGTGATTCGGGAGTCTGCGCTTACATGGCCAAGATCAGAAAGAAGAACTTCATTCCCGGTGCTGCCAGCGAGTTTGAAATCATTACCGATAACATCGGCTTCTACATTCTCGCAGCACTGATCCTGCTCGGGGCAGCAGCTGTTTTTATCTAGAGAATTAATCATTGGCTTGTGCCAACTTCTTAGCTGTTGCTGAATCTTGGCGCTCTTTTTTGGTGATGCGGCGACGTTGACGTGGGTCAAATGCATCACGCAAACCATCACCAATAAAGTTAATACTAAGAGCGATAGAGATAATGAATAGACCTGGGTACCAGAAGAGCCAAGGACGGGTTGTAAATGAGTCCTGGTACTGGCTAATCAATAGTCCCAATGAAACATCTGGTGGAACAACACCGAAGCCGATGTAACTCAGCGCTGTTTCAAGCAGGATCGCACCTGAAAGTAGCAAGGTCACTGACACGATGATGACACCTACTGCATTAGGCAGAATGTGCTTAAAGATAATGCGCTTATTTGTTGCTCCAGCTACACGAGCGGCATCCACAAACTCACGTTCACGAAGAGACAAGAACTCACCGCGCACAAGGCGTGAGAGTCCTGTCCAAGCAAACAAACCAAGCAAGAAGGCGAGGAATACAGCTCCGAGATTTCCGTAGCGGTAACCGATAACTGAGCCGATGATGATGACAGGAATTGTGATCATGAAATCTACAAAGCGCATCAAGATCGCATCAACGCGACCACGATAAAAACCAGCGATTGATCCAACGATTACACCAAGAGTCGCGCCGATTCCGCCGATGATTACCATCACGGAGATTGAACGTTGAGTTCCCTTCATCACGAGTGCGAAGAAGTCGCGACCAATATCATCCTGACCAAATGGGTGAGTACCCATTCCAATTCCTGCACCACCCAAGAACTTAGGCATCAAGGAAATTGTTGGGCAACCAACGGTGTCATTAGGGCAGTCGCCAAAACGAAGCTCTGGTAGATCTTCAGGAGTCCAACGCCACCAACCTGGTACTCGCCAAATTCCAAATAATCTGAAATCTAAAGCGGTAAATGCCATAACCACAATTGCAATTAAGGTAACTAGTGAAATCACCGCTGCACGGTGGCGGAAGAAACGCTTACGAACAATTTGACCTTGGCTTAAGCCTTCGATCTCTTTATTTTGGATTGCGTTCTCGCCTGATAGAACCTCAGTAGATTCGACGCTAGCTTTTGATTTGCGTGCCATCGTTATGCACCACTTCCTACTCGAATACGAGGGTCTAAGGCTGAGTACAGTAAATCTGCGGCGAAGTTAGCTAAGACCGCCATAGTTGCTGTAATAAAGAAGACACCCATCAAGAGATTAAGATCTTGGCCGCGAATACCTTGCAGCGCCAAAGTTCCCATACCTGACCAGGCAAAGACGCTCTCTGTAATAAATGCTCCACCGACAACACCGGCAAAATCTGCTACCAAAATAGTTGCCATTGGAATCATTGTGTTTCGGAATGCGTGACGCATAATCACGGTGCGCTCAGATAAACCCTTGGCGCGTGCGGTACGGATGTAATCCTGATTAAGAACTTCAAGTAGCGTGCCACGAGCAAAACGAATGTATCCAGCAAAGCCGATCAAGGTCAACGCCAACGTTGGCAAGAATAAGTGGGTAACAACATCCAGGCTTGAAATCCAGAAATCGCTGGTATCGAGCAGGTCGTTTCTCTGGCCAACCGTTGGAACTGGGCGATAGTTGATCGCATCTGTTTCCATGTATGGCTTCCAGGTCTGCATGAACTTATCGACAAGTACCAGGCTTGCAGAAAGTACGCCGGTGATAATTGTAGTTCGAACAATTGGGGCTCGATCTATCTTTGAAAAAGCCAATCCAATAAATACCGCTGTCGTGATTAAAGCGCACGCCATCAAGAAGATACTGAGCGATCCTGGATGGTTATCAAAGACCCAGTTAACTGGGTAATAAGCCACTACAGAAAGTCCGGCCATAGTTAAGGATGCGCGAAGCGCTGCTTTATTAATAAGTCCGACAGAAAGTTGGGTTACTCCAAATGCAATTCCAATTGAAAGCAAAAGCACAACGATTGGACCCAGTGATGGATTGAGGAACCAACCCGATGCTCCAAAGATTGCAACTAACCCGCTAGATGCAATGAATGCAACGCCATATGAAGTCCAAAAAGTTTTTCGAGATCCACCGATCACCGATGCCCAGAACAAACCACTAACCAGGCCGATTCCAATAATCCAATTCATTGGAACTTGAGGTTCACGTAAAAAGTTATTGAATGAGATTGCTAGATACTCCTTAAGAAGTACAGCAACCCAGAACACTGGAAGTGAGAAAAGTAAGAAAGCGATAAATGTCATGGAGTAGTCAAAGCGGCTGTATTGACGAAGCGCTGTGACGATACCGATCATGATTCCGAGAATCGCTGCAAGTAATGTTGCCGCCGCTACAAGGCGCAATGTGACTGGAAGAGCTAGCGCAAGTGAATCAATAACCGCTGATCCATCGCGACCAACACCAAAGTTTGGATTTCCTACAAATACTCCAAGCACACCCTTGAGCCAGAGGAAGTAACGCAATGGAGGAGGAACATCTAATTGAAGTTCACGAGTTAGAGATGCGATAAGAAAATCACGGTTGGGATCGGTACTCAGACGAAGATCTGCAGTCGGATCACCAGAGATCGCAGCTACGTTATAAAGAATAAAGCTAGAACCAAAGAGGATGACACCTAAGACTCCAAGCCGTCTAAGAATAAAGGCTGCCATTGTTTTGTGTTCCCCTCGATTTAACTCAATATTGAAATTATTGCCCGACTATACAGCCAAAGGACGCTCGGAGAGTGATCTCCGAGCGTCCAATGGACTGTTTAAGTAATGCTTACTAAGGGTTTAAATCCTTAGTATGACCACTCCCAGTAGTTCCAAACGATTGTTGGAGATAGTGGGCCTGGCTTTACATTCTTTAGATCCTTGTTAACTGCAACAACACCTGGGTGAATGAACACACCGATAGTAATTGCATCTGCGTTAGTTAGACGCTCGATCTGAATGTACTTAGCAATCAACTGTGACTCTGGAAGTGGTGAATCCAAAGTTGCGATGATTGCGTCAACAGCCTTGTTGCTGTAACCGATGATGTTGTTACCACCGTTTGTGTCAAATACTTCAGCTGACTGACGCTGTGTTACAGATGATGCAACCCATGCGAAGAAGTAAGCGTCGTAATCTGAGTTACCTAGCTTTGATGGCCAGTCTGTACGGACATCTCCAACTAGATCGAATCCAACCTTTGCCATGTTTGCCTTAGCAAGAGCGAACTCTGCTGCGCGACGTGGGTTGTTTCCTGGAACAAGTACGCGAACCTTAAGTGGGCTCTTCAATACATTTGGATAGTACTTCTGTACCAATGCAAGTGCTGACTTGTTACGTGACTCTTGTGTTCCACGTGAGTAGAAAGCAGAACCGTTTGCTGCAATGAGCTTGTCGTATGCAGCAGATCCTGGAGCTAACCATGTTGAACGGATTGGCTCTGTTACACCGTTGATTGGTGCAATCAACTTCTCCATGATTTCGTTACGTGGAAGAGCTAGCAAGAATGCTTGACGAAGTGCCTTTGACTTAGCGCCATCCTTTACAGAGAACAAACCTGTGTATGGAGCCTCGTCTGGAACTGTGTCGTAGTGAAGATCCCAGTGCTCGTAAGCAACTTCATCCTTACCAACAACGTTAACGTTCTTGATCGCCTTGAGCTTTGCTACACCGTCAGCAGTTGCCTGACCTGCGTAAACATCGAGCTCGCCGTTAGCAAGTGCCTGTGCAGCAGCTGTTCCATCACCGATGAACTTGAATACAACTGTATCTACTGAACCGCTTAGAGCAGGTCCTGAGTTGTACTTAGGGTTCTTCTTGAGTGTTACAGATGTCTTTGCAACTGCATTGTCAATCAAGAATCCACCGTTACCTACTAGAAGCAATGGGTTTGTCTTGTCGTTAACAGTTGTAATTGTGTAGTCCTCAGACCAGACCTTACCCATCTTCTTGAGAAGAGCAGTGTCCTTCTCCTTGAATGCCTTTACGAAGCGATCACGAGCTGCTTCGTTTTCTGCAACAGTTCCAAGCTTGTCCTTGCCTTCAGCCATCAATACAAGTGTGTGTACTGGAGCTGGTCCTGGGCCGTATAGATCCCAGTTAGCAATCTTCTTCTTGAACTGAAGAGTTACTGTCATCTTGTCAGCAGATAGAACTGGCTCACCAACAATGTTGTTTGCATAAACGCCTGAGTAACCAAGACCGTTGAATGCTGGAGGAGTCTTCTTATCTGTTGGATCTCCAAGTCCTGCAGCCTTTGAGTATGCATCGCTGCTTAGGATGTGTGAAAGAAGTAGATCTTCACCTGTGATTGGAGTTCCATCTGACCATACACGGCCAGGGTTAACTGTCCACTGTGTACGGAAATCTGTAGCTGTGTTCTTAACGATCTTGTATGAACCAAATACTGTGTTCTTTACAAGCTCTTTCTTGTTGTTGTAATAGTTGAAGCCAGCACCTTGTAGGTATGAAACCGCAGAACAAGTTGTTGAGTTTGTAGCCGAAAGGCTGCAGTTCAAACCTGTAATTGAGTTTGTCTCATGCAAGATAACCGTTGAACGAGTTGCAGCTTGTGCAGGTGTTAGCAATGTAAATGCCAACGCCGCTGATGCTGCAGTTGCGAGCGCAAACTTTGCGCTACGTGTGAACTTCATAGTTCCTCCTTGAGGGTTAAAGAAAAGCGTCTGTGGAGAGTCGACCACCCCATAGGCGCTTTCGGTGGATGAAGTTTGCCGTAGCAAGCCACTACAGGCAACAGGCGAACCATTTGCATGAGCGTGGGTTTATAACGCCTAGGTAACCATTGGCTTAGAAAGGGGGTGAGGCTAGAGGCTAGTTGTCGGCCTCGAGCCTAGCCTTCTCAATTGCTGAACTAGTTAGCCGAGGTGCCGCTAGGACAAGGATTGCAATACCCAAAATTGATCCCAAGAAGTACGGAGTTCGAAGCGCCGTTTCGCGAGAGAGAAATTGCTGGCCGAGTGCGACCACCCCTCCTCCAATTGCCATTCCAATTGGAATGGAGCCCCAGGCAAAGAATCGATAGACGCTATTTACACGCCCCAATAGATGGGAGGGAATAATGCTTTGACGTAGTGAAACAGTGATTGTGTTCCATAAAATTGCTGAGACTGTTTGAAAAACCGTAACTATCCAAACTATCTCCCAAGAAGAGGTAAGACCTACTACGACAGTACCCAACGGCGCAACAATTAATGTAATCAAAAGCGAAGCTCCGCTCCCAAATCGTTCAGAGATTTTTGGAGCCAGAAAGCCACCAATGATTCCGCCAAAAGCACCTGCCATACCTAAAATTGAAAAGACAAATACAGAGGTTTCAAGCACCTCCTGTGCGAATAAAATGTAGGTTGCTCCAACCATCGACCCAACACCATTCATGAATCCCAAAATAATTGCCATGGGGCGAAGTAATGAGTGCCCCCAAAGCCAATTGAAGCCTTCTTTAATTTCAGATTTGAAGTTAATTTTTTCCCTGGGCTGATTGCTGATTGGCTTAAAACTGCCACCAATCGAAGCAATGAGTGCCACAGCAACAAAAAATGAAACTGCATCAAAAAAGAATGGAATGAAAATTGCGATTCCAATCAAAAGCGAGCCTAGGGGCGGTCCCACAAAACTATTAGTGAGTGATTCTGCTGACCACATTCGGCCGTTAGCTTTCTCAAGATTGTCTTTATCAACGACACTGGGCATCAAAGTTTGCGCGCTGTTATCACGAAGAACCTCCGCCATTCCAAATAAGAATGAGGCAATCACCAGGGTCACATAAAGAGCCCAATTAGTATCCAAATCAGTAAGTGATTTCAGTTCATTTAAAGAAGGTAATGAATCGTGGTTGAGCAAAACTATTGCCCCGACGACCACGGTCAATAAACCACGAAAAAAATCCATTCCAACGATCAGCTTTCGGCGATCAAAGCGATCGGTGATCACACCTGCATGTAGGGTAAAAATCAGCCATGGCAATCGAGAGGCAAATCCCGCCGCCGCAATAAGGATTGGTGAACGAGTAACTGCAGATGCAAGCCATGGATAGGCGATCGCCGATACCCCATCACCTAAATTTGAAATAGCTGTCGCTGACCAAAGCTTCCAGTAGGCACCTCCAAGCTTTGACTTCACGGAAGAGATTATTGTGGTGTTTCAGCACTCTTTGCAACGCTGAGGAAGAAGTTGATCGAGGCAAGTGCGATAACTGAGGCAATTACTCCCCCTACATACATTGGAAGTCTCAAACTAAAATGGGCAAGGATGCCACCAATCAATGAACCAACTGGCATCATTCCCCACACCAAGGTTCGTCGGGTTCCATGAATGCGTCCATATAGTTCATTTGGAATCACGGTTTGATATGTAGCCATTAACAAGATGTTCCATTGAGAAATTGCAAATCCCCCGAATGTTGCAAGGGCTACAAAGATATAAATATTTGGCGCAAAGCCTTGAAGTAATAGGACAATTGAACTGAGGGTAATTCCTAGAGTCATCATGATGCTGCGACCAAATTTCTTGGAGGCTTTAGGAGCGACAATCGCACCCAGCAATGCGCCAAGCCCTTGAATCGTCAAAATAACTCCAAAGTATTTTGGGGCGAGTTCTAGTTCTTTGATGATGAACAAAACCATTGTTGCCGTACCCATCGAGTAACAGACTCCAATGGTTGCAGTTGTTAAGACTAAACGACGCAACACCTTGTGGTTATACAAATACTTAATTCCAAACTTTATATCCTCGATGAAGTGAGGCCTTTTGTCGGTTGCGCTTTCGGTTCGGACATCTTGTAAGTATTGAATAGGAATAGACAACGCCAATAATGTGGCTACCGCATAGCCGATGCTGTTGATGAAAAAGGGCAACCAAATCGCGAGCGCATACAAGAAACCGCTTAGAGGAGAGCCAATGAAGCCTTGAATTACCGTTTCAGATATTTGAAGCCTTGAATTGCCCTTTTCGTAATGCTCTTTATCCAAAATTTGTGGAATTAAAGATTGCGCAGTCGTATCTGTTGCGACCTCGCACACGCCAATTACGAAGGCGGAGAAGATCAGCCAATAAATAGTCACATGTCCTGTTGCAATACCCAACGCCATGATGCCAATTACCGCGCTGCGGATTGCATTGGAGCCAGCCAAAATAAATCTACGGTCAACACGATCCACCATGACACCAATCGGCATTGCAAAAAGCAGCCAGGGAAGCATCACCATGGCGCCAATAATGGAGATCAAAACGGTGCTATCGGTCAAAGTAATTGCAAGAAGTGGGGCTGCGGCGATCAAAACACCATCAGCTAAGTTTGAAATGATGCTGCCGGCCCACAAACGATTAAATGCCGGGCTCATCTGCCTTACCTTATCAATCAGATGAGGCGTATTTCTATCTCCCGGCTGAACACCCTATGAAATGAAGATGGCGGCTAGGTTTCCCCAGCCGCCATCTTCTACCCTCGTTAAAAAGAATTAGCCGATCTTTGCAATCAGATCCTGAGCCTTCTTCAAGAAAGCTCCATCTAGAACTGAGAAACCAAGATCCTTTCCTGAATCCTTAGCGCACTTTGGACTCAAGATATATGTAGCAAGCTCCTTAACTGCCTTTCCTTTGGCAGCATCTGGATTCTTTGTATCTGCAAGTAGGTAAGAAACGATTCCAAGTGGATACGCTCCCTTTTCCTTAGTTGCATAATCAAAGGTAACGATTCCATTTGCATCCATTGCCGCTTCAGCTAGGAACGCTGAAACTCCGGCGGAATCTGGAGCAACTGATGCACCAGCAGGATTAATGAGATTAGCAACCTTCAAACGATTTGCTGTTGCGTAATTGACTTCAGCAAAAGTGATTGAGTAAGGGGTCTTACCCGCAAGCTGTGAAACACCGTTTGAAGATGCTGCACCGACGATGCGACCGAGATTTGCTGGATCATTGATATTGCCTGGGAATGATGAAGTAAAGACAGCTGCCTTTGGCTTTGTCCAGATTGCTGGTGCTGACTTGTTCAAGTAGTTTGTGAAGTTTTCAGTGGTACCAGATGAGTCTGAGCGATAAACAACCTTAATTGGCTGGTTTGGAAGTGTGTAACGTGAAGTTACTGTTTGAGAACGAAGAACAATTGGGTTGCCCTTAGCGTCCTTCTTCACATTTCCATTTGCATCAAGGCGGTAAACAACCTTTACCGATGAACGGTTGTTGTCTGCTGTGATAGCTGGATCATTCCAGCGTGTGATCTTTCCAGAGAAGATTCCTGCAATAGTTTCTGCTGAAAGCTGCAGAGTTGTCTTTGCTGGCAGGTTGTGCAAAATTGCGATTGGTGCAGCAACTGCTGGCACGTGAATGATTGAAGCACGCTTTGTAGCTGCGGTGTGAGCAGCATCTGAGAACCAGAAATCTCCGATTGAACGATCTGAATTTGAGCGACCTGTACCGGATCCTGAAGCTGCATAAACGTATGTGTGTGAAGTTTCCTTAGCAAAACCTGCCTTGCATGCATCAATTAGCAGAGCGGGAAAAGATGCGCCCGAACCTTGTAGATCTACTGCATGTGCTGGAACTCCTGTTACCAAACCGAACGCGAGTGCAAGTGATGCAACCTTCGCGAGCTTTGAAATTCTCATGTACTTCCCCTCATAGATGTTTGAACTACAGGGCAAACCTATGCACCGTAAATGAACGAAGAGCGCTCGGAATCCAAACGCTCTTCGACTTTTAGGTGAACAGTAAGTAAACGATTTAACCGAAACGACCTGTCACATAGTTCTCTGTGCGCTCATCCTTTGGACGAGAGAAGATCTCGCTGGTTGCGGAGTATTCGATCATTTGACCGGGGCCACCATCTGATAAGAAGAATGCTGTGTAATCAGAAACTCGAGCAGCCTGCTGCATGTTGTGAGTAACGATGACGATCGTCATGGTTTCTGACAGTTCACGAATCGTGTCTTCAATTCTTAGCGTTGAACCAGGGTCAAGGGCAGAACATGGCTCATCCATAAGTAAAACTTGTGGGCTGACTGCCAGTGAACGAGCAATACATAGTCGTTGCTGTTGTCCACCTGACAAAGAACCACCATGTGCCGAGAGACGATCCTTAACTTCATTCCACAGTCCTGCACGCACCAAACACTCTTCGAGCAACTCTTCCTTATTGCTTACCTTGGTTTGTGAAAGCTTTAAACCAGAGAGCACATTTTCGCCGATACTCATTGATGGGAATGGATTGGGCTTTTGGAAAACCATTCCGATTTGCAAGCGAATCTTTGTGACGTCGGTGCCCGGTTGGTAAACATCTTTGCCATCAAGCAAGACTTGACCTGCCATTGCTGCACCAGGAATGAATTCGTGCATTCTGTTGATTGTTCGAATAAAGGTTGATTTTCCGCAACCAGAAGGTCCGATGAGAGCGGTGACAGTTCCTGCGCCAAAGTTCAAATTGATATCTGAAAGGACATGGTTCTTTCCAAACCAAGCATGCACACCACGTGTTTCAAGACCTGTTCCGAGAGAAGTACTGCCAGGTGATTTCACCTTTGCTGCCGCTACCTCTGCTAGTGATGATGGGCGAACGCCTGCATCCATTTTTTTCTCTCTTTCTGGTGTGTTAATCATTTCGAACTTTTCTTTGAACCTAGATAACGTGCAACGGTAAAGAGAACAAGAACCAAACCAACCAAGACAAGCAACCCTGCCCAAGCACGGGTTAGAGCCTCCGGTGAGCCCGCATTAAATGATTTCCAGATGTAGTACGGCAATGAACCCAAAGGACCACTAAACGCATTGGCATTTACCTTGTCTCCACCACCGGTCAACAGAAGAAGTGGAGCGGTTTCTCCGGCGATGCGTGCAACACCCAAAATCACTGCGGTGATCAAACCGCTCTTTGCAGCAGGCAAAACGATCATGGCAACTGTGCGCCACTGCGTTCCACCCAATGCGACGCCAGCTTCACGCAGATCATTAGGAATCAAGTTCAAAACTTCCTCTGATGTTCTTGCGATTGTTGGAATCATCAAAATTGTTAAGGCTAAAGCGCCCATAAATCCAGAGAAGGATTTAGTTATTGGATACAAAATAGCCGAAAGAATAAACAAACCAGCAACGATTGATGGAACACCGCTCATTGCTTGAACAAGGAAGCGAATAGGAGCAGTGAACTTCCCTTTTATCTCTGTCAAATAGAGAGCGGTCAAAATTCCAATAGGAACGCTCATAATCAACGCAAGTGTCACGAGGGCAAGGGTTCCTGTAATTGCATGAAGCAATCCACCGTTATTGAGCGGATCGGTTGGCGTTGCCATCGACATGTCTGAAGCAAAGAGATTAAGTGAAATTCCTGGTAAACCCTTTTGAACCACTGTAAACAAAATACTTGCGATTGGAATAACAGTGACAATCGCTCCAAAGGCCACGAGCGAGTTAACTAATGCATCTTTTGCTGCTGCACTACCTAGTTGGAAACCCTTAATGGAGGAGGTCATCAACATGTAAATCAAGAAGAAAACTACGAATATCGCCAGCTTTCCCTTCATGGGGGTCACTGCAACAACTGCATACGATGAAAGTAGGGCCAGGAAGAAGATTGAAATATCAGTAGCGCGCTCTTTCTTGGTGGCCTTCCATGGCTTCATAGGTGTCGGTGTAGTTGTCATCGTCCCGACTTTCCAGTCGTCTTAACAATTACATTTGCAATTGCATTTACTAACAAGGTCAGCATGAATAAAACTAGGCCTGCCGCCATCAACGCCTTGATCTCGTAAGGATTGGCCTCACCAAACTTCAAAATGATGAGCGAGGCAACATTTCCGCCAGCTCCAAGGAGCACCTGCCAGTTAACTTGGAAAACAATGTTCAAAACTGTAAAGACGGCGACGGTTTCTCCCATCGCTCGACCAAGGCCAAGCATTGCTCCACCGATAACACCATTTCTTCCATGTGGAATTACAACGGCTTTAATCATCGCCCAGCGGGTTGCACCTAATGCATACGCAGCTTGAATGCGATCAAGCGGAGCTTGTGAAAATACTTCGCGAGAGACTGAGGTAATGATTGGAATAATCATGATCGCAAGAACAACCCCTGCTACAAATGGAGAACGTGTATAGACCGGAACCTGCAGATCAAAGATTGGAATCCAGCCTAAATACTTGTGAATCAACTTTGCCCAGTATTCAGCGGTTGGCATCAGTACCAAGAAGCCCCAAATACCAAACAAAATTGATGGGAAAGCAGCCATCATGTCGATGATTGCTACTAGGAACTTCTTTAACTTATCTGGTGCGTAGAAATTCAAGAATAAGGCTGAAAATACTGAGATTGGAAGAGCGATAACCACCGCAACGAGTGCGCACAAGATTGTTCCGACCAACATGGCTGCTAAGCCAAAGTTACTGTCCACAACATTTGCATTCTCATCAACGGTGACAGACCAATCGGAGTTTGTTATAAATCCAAAACCCTCTTGACGAAGAACTTCAAAGCCGCGGTATCCCAGGAAAATGGCGATCAGTCCCAAAATCACTAGGGAAGACAAGCCTCCGGCGGTAACTAAGCCACGAAAAACCTTGTCTGAACGCCTTGGTTCAGTTGTGATTTCGCGTGGTGCTGGTGGAACAAAAGTGGTCAATTTACTTACGCAAACTTTCCTGTTACCAAGTAGTACACGCGACGTGAAACAGAAACTGCGTGATCTGCAAAACGCTCGTAGTAACGTCCAAGCAGTGTTAGGTCGATAGCGCTTTCAACGCCATGCTTCCAATTTGGGTCAACCAGAGTTCCGATGAGTTGACGATGGAGCTTGTCCATTTCATCATCATCCTTTTCAACCTGCAGAGCAACTTCGGTGTCACGTGAAGCAATGACTGAACCGGTCTTACGTGCAATCTTTTCTGCAGCTTCACCCATTTGTTTGAAGCTAGCAATTAACTCGGCAGGGATCGCAGCATCTGGATGTCGCAGGCGGGTAATTTTTGCAACGTGATGGGACATATCTCCCATGCGCTCTAGATCTGCACTCATTCGAAGCGCTGTGACCAATGCACGTAAATCTGAAGCCACTGGTTGCTGTCGCGCGATAATGTCGATGATTCGTGCGTCTAATGCATGTTGGAACTCGTCGATTGTGTCATCGGATGCAATTACCTCTTCAGCAAGCTTCAAATCGCAATTGAGAATTGACTCAGTTGCCTTTGCAATTGAAACCGCCACCATGTCGGTAAGGTCCACAAGGGACTGAGAGACGCCATCGAGTTCATCTTGAAATACTGATCTAATAAGAGCCATGGCCCGAACCTAGGGCGCATGCATGAATGGACTCTGTCGTGAAAGTGAACGCAGGGTTAACTGGGGTAGGCAGGCTATAGAGTTAGGAGCGTGAAGTTCCTTCGCAAGGATGTCGAGGCTGAAGATCAGCGCCTCCTGCCTGCGATGTTGGTAGACACCCTCTCCCAGATTGATGGTGAGGCGATTGTCTTAGCCCATGGTGAGGTTCCTATATTTGTCACACCCGGAATTGAGCAGATTGGTCTGCTCAAGGATGGAAAGGTGCAAAGCGCCGAACTTTTGGCAACCGTTCGAGTTGTCCGTCGCAAGCATTCGCGCCAAATGGGTCAGATTGAAATTCCACGTGGCCCCATTGGTGAAGGTCGTCACGAGTTAACTGTCAACGTCATCCCCCTGACTGAAGATGATCTAGTTCTAGTTCTTTTAAGCGATGAGAGTGAAGCGCAACGAGTACATGAGGTTCGACGAGATTTTGTTGCAAACATTTCTCATGAGTTAAAGACACCTATTGGTGCGCTATCGCTTTTGAGTGAAGCGGTTCTCGGTGCGAAAAATGATCCTGAGGCTGTAGAGAAATTTGCTACACGTATGCAAACAGAATCAAAGCGCCTAACCGATCTGGTTCAAGAGATCATCAATCTTTCACGCCTTCAAGATTCAGATCCGTTATCCGTTCCAAGTGAATTACATGTCCAAGATTTGATTAGTGAGGCGATTGATCAAACGCAAGTGACAGCAGATAGTCGTCAGATTGTGGTTTCGAACTCGGAAAATGTTGATGGTTTGATTTTGGGAGACCGTGAACAATTAATTATGGCCATTCAAAATTTGATTGAAAACGCAATCAACTACTCCCCTGAAGGAACCAAGGTCACGGTGACCTCAAAAGTTGAGGATGGCATTGTTGATATCTCTGTTACCGATCAAGGAATTGGTATTCCGGATGGAGATCTCGATCGTATTTTTGAACGTTTCTATCGTGTAGATCCAGCTCGTTCGCGGCTTACCGGCGGTACAGGATTGGGTCTTTCTATTGTTAAGCATGTTGCACTCAAGCATGGTGGCGAGGTTAAGGTGTGGAGCTCGGAAAATGTTGGCAGTACCTTCTCATTAAGACTTCCTATTTATTCGGCTAGTGAAGAGAGCGCTCAATGACAAAGATCCTGATTGTTGAAGATGAAGCATCCTTTTCTGAAGCCCTGGAGTTCCTGCTTGGTAAAGAAGGTTTTGAGGTTACTGTTGCTGAAGATGGACAACAGGCGGTTGATAAGTTCGCCAAAGAAGGTGCTGATTTAATTCTTTTGGATCTAATGATCCCTGTTATTTCAGGCATTGAAGTTTGCAGAATAATCAGAAGCACATCGCAAGTTCCGATCATCATGTTAACCGCCAAAGATGCTGAGATAGACAAGGTGGTTGGTCTTGAACTCGGGGCCGATGATTATGTAACTAAGCCGTACTCATCTCGAGAGTTGATCGCCAGAATTAAGGCGGTTCTACGTCGCGGCACCGTGGATGAAACCATTGATGGTGAAAGTGGCGTGCACACTGTTGCGGGAATCAAGTTAGATATTGGTAAGCATCAGGTAACCATCAATGGTGAAATTGTTTCTCTACCCTTGAAGGAGTTTGAATTACTCGAGTTTTTAATGCGCAACGCAGGACGTGTATTGACCCGTTCTCAACTAATTGATCGTGTGTGGGGTGGAGACTATTACGGCGATACCAAAACTTTAGATGTTCACATTAAGCGATTGCGTGCAAAGATCGAATCAGACCCTGCAAACCCCGTCTTGATTCAAACAATTCGTGGTCTTGGTTATAAGTTAGAAAACGCTTAAATCTAACTTTTTCGAATCATTCTCTGATAAAACATTCCAGGTTTGCGGGTACTTTCAGTATCTTCACCCATTTTTACAAACCCTAGCTTTTCATAAGCTGCGATAGCGCTGTAATTATCCGTCCAGACACCTAAACCTTGAATCTTCCAATCTTTTTCCTGTTGGTCGATAAAGTTAAACATCGCCCGCATTAAACCTTTTCCTCTAAAACGTGGGTCACTCCAGCAACCGCCAATCCAACACGTCGCACCAAAATCTCCATCGAGGATTTCGATGTACAAGACCGCAGCATCAACCCCATCTACCGATGCGATGAGAAAGTCATTCTTCACAAACTTATTACGCCACGCGGCTTCATCTTCAGTGCTTTCTACTTCAAAGGTTCCACCAAAGGCATGGCCACTTTCAGTCAGTGCCTGCAAGCGAATTGTGCGTAAGCGCTGCCACTCATTTGGAGCGATTAGCTCAACTTTTACCTCGTTTTTCATCTGCTAATCATGCCATCACTCTTTCAAAATTCACTCAAAGAATAGAATGCTCAAATGCTTTCACGGTGTGCAAACTTTTCTATAAAGGCTCAACGCCTCGTGATCGCGGTGTGGTTGCTACTTAGCTGTGCGGGCATTCTGGGGGCTATTAATTTAGATAAGCACCTAACCGCCTCGCTAGAGATTCCGGGTAGTTCTTCTGCACAAGCAAGTCAGCTTCTGGCAGATCGATTTTTCGAGAACACTGAAGGCACCTTCACCATTTTGTATAAGTACAAGCAGGCAACACCAGATCAAATTGCAGGGTTCAAGAGCTCTTTGGCAAAAGCTGCGGCTGTGATTCCAAGCTCACAAGTAATTCAGGAAAAAGCTTTTGGCGGAACTCTGTACGCAAATATTGGAACCTCATTTGATCTGAACGAAGCATCACAATACACAGATGACTTAAGAGCGGCGTTAGTAGCTAACGGATTGCAGGGTGCATTAGTTACAGGTCCCCCAGCGATTAAATCCGATGTCGTACCGATTCTGGCTTCAGATCTGCAACGGGGGCAATTGATTGCCATCCTATTGGCGATGGGTTTACTGATTGCAACTTTAGGTTTTTCATGGGCGGTTTTAATCCCCTTGCTCTTTGGTTTTGCAACGATCACAACCTCACTTGGAATCATTTACCTGTTGGCGCAGAAATTCCTAATAGTTTTATATGTTCCTAATATTGTGGAACTTATTGGCTTGGGCCTTGCTATTGATTACTCATTACTTATGGTTCATAGGTACCGACAAAACCGTGATTTAACTTCGGATCGACTAGAAGCAACTATGAAAACAGCGGGCAGAACAGCGGTTATTTCAGGAATGACAGTTGCTCTGGGATTGGCCACCTTGTTGTTAGTTCCAATTCCATTTGTTCGTTCGCTCGGCCTTGCCTGTTTAGTTGTTCCGCTGGTTTCAATTGCAGCTGCCGTAACTCTGCAACCGGTTTTGCTCACACATTTAGGAAGAGACTCTTCTCGCACCTTTAAGGGGGTAATTGGTTACAACTTTGATTTCCTCACCAAAGTTGCAATTGCCAAGCCGAAGCGAACTTTTGGAGTAACTCTGGTCGGGATTTTGCTGTCACTTTCCTCTTTGCTCTGGTTACAAGTAACACCGAGCTCGCTATCTGCAATCCCCTCACAATTAGAGTCTGCCCAAGGGCTCAATTCAGTTACTTCAAGGGTCGGCGTTGGTGTCATTACCCCACATGAGATTGTCATCGATCTGGGAGCTGCCACAGATGCATCGCAGGTGTCACAGATTCGGTTTGATTTTGCTAAGAAACTTGCTGATGATCCAGAGGTTTTCACCGTTGCAAGTGGCCAGATGTGGCCCTATGTAGACCCAAGTGGTCGCTTTATTCGACTATATGTCTTTGGCCAGCATGATTTAGGTGCGCCTGAAACTGTTGATCTGGGTGATCGTTTGAGAAATCAATATATTCCAGAAGCAGGTTTCCCTTCTGGTACTCGTATTTACCTAGGAGGTGCGCCGGCTCAAGGTGTTGATTTACTAGATGCATTAACAGACTCTTTTCCAGTTGTCGCAAGCATCATTCTTCTATTTACCTTTGTAATTCTGATGCGCGTATTTAGATCAGTAGTGCTTTCAGTAAAGGCAATCATTCTTGACTTGATTTCCATTGGTTTGTCATTTTCAGCGCTAGTTGTTGTCTTTAAATTCGGAGTTGGCACTTATCAACTGCAACAAATCGAAGCCTGGGTTTTGATCCTGCTATTTGCAATTCTCTTCGGGCTTTCGATGGATTACGAGATCTTCATAGTTTCCAGAATGCGTGAAGCTCGAGATCGCGGAGCAAGTAATGAGGATGCGATTCGTGAAGGTATGCAAGCATCCGGAACCGTTGTTATTGCCGCTGCATTAATCTTTATTACCGCGCTGACTGGCTTAATCACCGGACACTTTGCAGGGTTGCAACAGCTAGGTGTTGGTTTAGCAATTGGCGTGGTTGTGGATGCCACAGTTATTCGCGGATTATTACTGCCCAGTGCAATGGTGCTGCTAGGTCGATGGAATTGGTGGATGCCCACACAGCGGAAAACCCCAACCCTCAAGTAAATGAGGATCGGGGTCCTGTCCCGCAATTAACTTACTTTACGATTTTGATTGCAAAGTAAACAGTTGGAATCTGATAACCCAGAGCAAGACCAGGTAGATCGCGCTCTGAAGTCAGAATTGGAACCATTCCATATGGAGTATTTGCAAAGGATGGTTGCTGTGTATACAACAGTGGTCTCATAGAAATAATGTGGGTACCAACGCCGCCCAGAGCTTTGAGGTGGACTACAAGATATCCATTTGAGTTAAAGCCACAGCCATAACCGACGTAGCTATTGTCATAGGCAACGGCAAGCGTGTTATCCATTTGTGTCCAGCCAACACCTTTGAGGCTAAGAGTGAACTCTTCGCCCTCTTTAAATGTGTAGGTAGGTGTTCCTTGACCTCCGCGACCAAATGCTTCAACTGATCCGGATAGATCAGCCTTTGCAACGCCAAGGGTAATTACCTTTCCATTCTTATCTGTTAAAGGCTGGATGCTCTCTTTCACATAAAAGACTTGCTGAGCTTCAATCACATCACCTAACTTAATTTGGATAACGTGATATCCACCTAGGTGATCTGGAATTGTGACCTCTTTGTTGACCGTTCCATCGGTGATATCAACTGTTCCAAGTGGAATTGGGTTATAGACCCAGCATGTTCCAGTCGTGCAGTTGACCCGATTTCCGGTAACTGTTGACCACACGATTGTGTGAACACCCTTTGTAGGGATTCCACTTGCTTTGATTGTTGTCTTGCTTCCGACGATTCCGCGATCTGGCGTCAATGTCATTACCGACTTTGTTGCAGGATCTAGACCTGCATCAGACAAAGTTGTGCGTTGATCAACGGTTGCTGTCATAAGCGGTGGATAAATCAAGTAAGGCTTGAATATCCCTGCATCTTTAGTGACGGTAAAGGTACCCATTTCACTATTGGCAAATGGAACTGGAGATTGCATGGCATTGAGATAAGAGAAGCTAATCGCTTCATTTGCCTGAATGTAATGCTTTCCAACGGGACCAGTTGCAAGAATTGTTGTTGTCGCTGTTCCGCGAGTCCAACGTGCTTGCATAGATCCTGTGTACTTTCCGTCGTAATAGAGCGCTGAACCTGCGGCATACAAAGAAGGTCCAAGACCTGTGTAGGTAATTGTGATTGGAGTACCTATTGGTCCGCTCTTTGGGCTAATAGTCAGGGTACGTGCAACTTGTAACCCACCATGTGCCACAGCAACATTGTTGTTAACGGCATAGATATCGTGAACGCCACCAAAATCTGATGGCACCTTTGTCTTATACACAAAGCCGCCTAATGCATCAGTTGAAATTGTTGCAATAACGACGTTGTACTTTGTGTATGAAGTTCCCATGTAGTTAACGGTGTTTGGCTGAACATCAGCGATCCACGTTGCATCACTAGTTGACCAGGTCAAAGTGACCGGAATGTTTCCCGGGAGTCCTTTTCCAGTAATCGTAAGTGCATCACCGATGACAACCTGAGACGGTGAAACCTCAAGATTGACCATATTTGATGGTGTCGTGAAAGCTTGCGCCTTTAACCCAGTAAATGGAATCGCTGGAATACCAACGATCTCCTTTGGTGCAACTAACTTCACAGGATTATCTGCTGCGTAGGCAGGTGCGATAAAGCTTGCAAGCAAAACAAGTACCGCGCCTGCCTCTACGAAACGTAATTTACTTTTCATTGTTCTCTCCGATTCTCAATTTACTTAGTTACTGGAACAGCAAACAGACTGAGTTGAGATGTCTGAGTGAAGTTAGATGCCCATGTGCCGGTTGCACCTTTCAAAGGGACAGATAGCTTTACAGTGCGGTAGTAACTAACGCGCTCGTAAACTGTTCGTCCATCGCTACCAATAAGGCGCTTTCCGTTTTCTAATTTTGGAACAAGCTTTGTTGAAAGTACCTTCATTGTTGTTGAATCCTTGGCAACGAGAGTCACCTTGAAGTTGATAACACCTAATGTGCTGTACAAAGGTGCTGCGCCTGTCTTTAAGATTCCTGTCCAGAATGCAACACCGCTGTGGTTTCCGTAGGACAATTGAATTGGTGTACTAACACCAGCTACCTCAATAAATGCCTTGGAAGTGTTGGTTGTATCCATAACCGCTCCGCCTTGATCGGCATTATTGGCATAGACGCGGAAAACAATTGTTTGTCCGATTAGGTACTCATTCTGGATTGCACAGCCATTGAATCGAGGAGCTAACGCTCCAGTTGATCCACTGGCAAGGACTGTGTCTACATAGATGTGAACAGGAGAAACAACACCCTGAACTGGAACACCGATCTTCACATTCAATGTATTTGAATTAGCTGGTGCAAATGCTGCTGCATCTGTTGGAGTGAAAACACCTGTAATCACCGTTAAACCTGGTGCAGATGGAAGCCATGAGCACTTAGCAACAAAAGGAGTAACGGTAGTTGTTGCAACGGCCTCACAACCAACGACTGCCTTTCCGTTAACTGTAAATGCAACTGCACCAGGTGCACTTGCTGTTCCGTTAATGACGATTGGGCCAAGGTCATAAACACCATTGCCGCCCGACATTATTAGCGTTGATGCTGCTGGAGCTGCGTACGCTGAGCCACCAGTTACAGCAAGTCCCAAGGTCGCCATACCTACGACAATTATTGATGAAATCAATCTCTTCACGTGAATCTCCTTAGTTTGTTGTACAGCTGTTATTTAGTTTTAATATTTCCGCTGACATCCATAGTGAATGCCGCATCTTCTTTTGAGCCACCCTTAACACTGAAGGTCCCTGTTACTTTCAAAACACCAGTTGCTCCCGCGTACTTTCCGGTTCCACCAGTGATGGTTGCAGTTCCAGTGATTTTGATTGTTGTTGGTGCTGATTCATCCTCTGCGCAACCCTTCGCGCTGGAATCAAAGCTGACATTGAGAGAACTTCCTCCGCCTGCAATCGTTCCCTTTGCATCAAATGTGTCGCACAATCCCGCAGGTGCGGCAGATGCAGTTCCTGACATATCTGTAAGGCCTAGAACATTCCCTGATCCAGTTCCGTTAACGCCAGTCACCTGTAGGTAGGTATCGCCCCAGACAATCGAAAGCTTTCCCTTATATGTTCCAGAGAATGCAACAGTTGCGCCCGCCACAGGCTTAGTTGTCGCCTTTGGCTTTGTTGTTGTGTAACCAGTTGGGCACTTTGGATTTGCAGCGGTGACCTTTTTAACAGTTGTTCCCTTGTAACAGGTAATCGTTTTATTAGCTGCGTTTGCTGGTACACCTTGTGCAAACAAGAATGTAATTGCTGTAAAAAGAACAAGCGCCTTTGCTTTTCTTGAGTATTTTTGTTTCATTGTGAACTCCTTCTCTCCTTGAGTTACTGCTGTTCTTACAAGGAAAAGAGTGTCACTTTGAAAAAGTTATTAAAGAGTTTTACTGAGGGGTACCTCTTTACAAGGTATTACATGCATCACGAAATGAACTTGAATTATGTATTGAGTTACTTGATGAGTGCTAGCACTTTACGAACGTGCAATACGTTCACGTGCAACCTGCATCGCTGGAGGCTCTGGGCCCAAGATAGCTAAGAAAATATCAAGGCTAATACGAGATATTTTTAGCCATACCTTTGATCGTGGAGTCAATCCCAGCAAATCTAATTCGCGCTGATCTAATGTTGCAATCGCAGCATTTGCAATCACCTTATAAAAGAACTTACCCGCTCCCCCAAATGGTGGATTTAAAATAAATCGAACTACTTCATCAGTTCGCTCAACATGTGCCAAATCATGTGCTCTGAAATCATCCAGAGTAGCTTCTAGCTCTGCCACTGACATTGGTGCGTTGGTTAACCCGAGAGGAATCGCACTCTTGCTCCATTCAGCAACATAAGCATCAGCGCCTTTATCAATCGGATATCCAAGTGCCAGATGTGCCTTTAAAAATGAATCTGTGAAGGCGCAATGCACCCACAGCAAAAAACGGGGATCTTTAGCTTTGTAACTTTGTTCATGACCTTGCTTGTCGGTGAAATTTCCTTTTACATGATCATGCATCGCATTAACACGTGCTGCTTCACGAAGAATTACCTCTTCAGCTGCAAAGGTTGTAACTGTTAACCACCGTGTGGTTCCAGCAAGGCGTCCTAATGGGTCTGTTTCATACCGTGAGTGTTCAGCAACTCCAGACAATGGTGCCGGATGTGCTGCCTGCAAAAGTAAAGCTCGAACCCCTCCAACTAATGTTGCAATGGTTCCATGTACTTGCCAGACGGCACTTGCTGGTCCAAATAATCCTTCTCCGGAACCTTCACCAATTGTCTTTACCCAATCAGGGCGACCATCAGGAGACCCTGAAACATTTTCACGAAACTTGTCCGCTAAAGGCTTAGTCAGTGGAAATTTATGAAGTGCGAACACGTAGCAATGCTATTCAATAGATAAATGCGTCGCCAATCGAACAACGAAGACCACTAGTTAGGAATGCTTTGAGCGCTCCAAAAAGTCCAAAGTTCCATTAGCTCTATGAATAGCTTTTTGCCAGGATAATTCACGACCCCATCGCGTGAAAGCAATTTTAGGTCGACGCAACGAAGTCGAATTGGTCGTTAACTTGGCGATCGATCCTTCCAATAAACGCTCTTGCTCGTCCGGTTCTCCGACTCGGATCTTCCAACCTTTGGATTCATATTTCTTAACCTCAATAAAACAATTCTCAGGAATCCAAATTGTCGCAAATCCTTTTTTCACAATTAAGGGGTAGGCAAGAATTTCAAGGATAGGCAATCTTGCTAAAGCGCGGATCCAAGTTGGACACTTTCGAAATTCGTATTTTACAAAAGCTTCATCGGGAATATCGTTCCAGCCTAAGACGGACATTTTGCCTCCCTTCACTAACACTTTACAGATCTATAAACTCTCGTGATCGCTCTACCGCCACTAGCGCTTGAATGCACCGACATAACAATGTACCCGATAGGTGACTGTCCCGGCTTCCATTTACAGGGCATGGAAACAGAAAGCCGAACTCTCCCAAAACTTGACTTACTCTCGGTAACCGACTCAGTGAAAATTACTTCACTCCAAACTTACGAGCCGAAATTAGTTTTCTTGTAGGGCTTACCTTTTTGGTCGTAGGTGATCCAGACACCTATTTGTTTACCATTCTTAAATGATCCTGAGCGCATAATCACGCCATCTTTTCGAAACCACTTCCAATCTCCATGAAGTTTGTCCGCCTTCATCTTTCCGATGGCCTTCAGAACACCATTCCCATAAAACTCTAAATACTCACCTGTGCGCTTTGGATAGCTCGCATTTATCTGACTAATGCGCGCCTTCATTATCTTCTTGAGTAGAGGCTTCGGAAATCTCTTGTCTACTGCAAAGTGAATAGAGCCTTTGGTTTGCTCATATCCTGCTAGCTCCTTTTCAAGCAACATATTAGTAGCGCCGCTATAAGGAAACACGCTGTTGTGCTTCTTGTACCCATCGAAACCAATGATTGCCACGCCTTGGATTAGAAAGGTGGGTATTCCATACTTGATTACCTGAGTGGCTGTCGGAAGTTCTTCAGCGATCATTTCACGCAGATTACTCAGAATCTGACGCTGACCGAATTCAAAGCTTTTTAAATGTTTGTCAACCAAAACCTTGCTCATGCTGAAATTGCACCTGTTGCCAAGAGAATGAGAATCACGGTACCTAATATGACTCTGTAGATGATGAAGGGCATAAAGCTCTTTGTTGAAACAAACTTAAGCAACCATGCGATAACTAAGTAACCAACTACAAATGCAATTCCGGTTGCCACCGCGGTCTCGGCAAGCGAAAAAACATTTGAGCTATCAGATGATGAGAGCGCACCCTGAAGTTGATAGAAACCGCTTCCGAAGACTGCAGGCAGAGCTAATAAAAATGAGTAACGAAGCGCTGCTTCACGTGTGTATCCAAGGAAGCGACCCATAGCGATCGTTGCACCTGAACGAGAAACTCCTGGCATAAGCGCTAACGCTTGTGCGGCGCCATACAAAATTCCATGACGGGTAGAAAGTTGATCCAAAGTGCGAACTTTCTTACCAAAAGAATCTGCCAACCCGAGAATCACGCCAAAGACGATCAGGGATGTTGCGATCAACCACAGTGAGCGAAGATTGTTTTCAATGATGTCGCTGCCTAAATACCCAAGAACAACAATTGGAATTGAACCAATGATGATAAACCAACCCATGCGCGCTTGAGACTTAGCCTCACCTACTAGCTCTTTGCGCTGAATCGTTTGCCCAAACCACGAACGAAGAATTGCTGCGATGTCTTTTCTGAAATAGAGAAGTACCGCCAGCTCGGTTCCAATTTGTGTGATTGCAGTAAATCGTGCGCCTGGATCCTTGGCGCCATCCAAAAATTCACCAACAAATCGAATATGGGCACTCGATGAGATTGGTAGAAACTCGGTGAGACCTTGAACAATTCCAAGAATTATCGCTTCGAACATCTCACCCTCCGATCAATCTCTAGAGGGCAATAGTAACGAGCAATTCCTTCTGGATAAGCTCTTTAGCCAAACAAAGGACGAAGTTCGACCTTACGGTTACAAGCCTTTGATCCTTCTGCAGCTAATTGTTGAGCAGTCTCCAAGGAATCAACCTTCACAATCCAAAAGCCACTGAAGTATTCATTTACTTGATGGTGTGCACCCTTATGTGATTCGGAATTGCCCACGCGATAATCGAACACGGTTGCCGTCTCTGGTGAATCCATCCCACACGCAAATAAGCGTTGTCCGGCATCTTCTATCTTGTCATTGAAATCATCTATCGCCTTCATCTCTTCAGGCGTATGAGGTGGACGAGTTTGAGTGTCGATTACAGATATTAAGAAGCGCATAAATGCAGTATAGATGATCTAAAATGTCGCTGTGAGTGAATACGAAAAAGAGGTTCAAGAGCGATGGGGAGATTCCGAGGCTTACCGTCAATCCCAGGCAAAAACCTCCAAGTACTCAAAGGATGATTTTCAAGCTGCAAAGGTAGATCAAGAGGCGGCTACTGAATTATTTGTTTATGCATTTGGTAACTCACTTCCGATCGATTCGCCCAAGACTCAGGAAGCCGTGCGCGCCCACAGAGAAGCAATC
>JACCDU010187978.1_pt1 | contig 30787 bp, 28 predicted proteins | sample 7446081 | NCBI WGS metagenome assembly JACCDU01 (sample SAMN15323447, study PRJNA562643) | freshwater metagenome | isolation source: river surface water | place: USA:Blue River Watershed | collected 2017-08-17
AGCAAGTACTTTGCGTCCGCGGAATCTTTTGCTATACTCTCGCGTCTTGGCCTGGTAGCTCAGTTGGTAGAGCAGAGGATTGAAAATCCTTGTGTCGGTGGTTCGATTCCGCCCCGGGCCACCAAGTAATTTCGAAAAGCCTCAGCATTTTGCTGGGGCTTTTTCGTATCCGCCCGCAACGCCACTGTTGGCGCGGATTCCGGAGTTGACCTCGCGAGCGCCACCCTGTGAAGTCGATTTTTTTGCCCCAGCCGACGCCTTTCTATTCTCCCTTTTCTCTATTGGTCACGCGAGCGTTCTCGAGGCGACTTCCTTTGGTATCAATGCGTTAGAAGTGTCCTGTTGTGGTTGGTAACCACTATCAGGCAGCGACCGAAATAAAATTTTGTTTGTGCATTAAGGTGCGGCATTTGACAATCAGGAGCTGTCTGCCGCGTTGACGGGGTGAATGCCCGTTCAAGGCTGAGGGCGGTCGGTCGGGTTGCGGCGGCCTATGTCGGCGATCATGCATATCCGACATAGGCCCACGTACACTGTCTAATAATCGCAGTCGCCCGCGCAGCAGATTGCGCTCGTAAACCGCGACGAACTTCAACTCTTCATCGACCAAGTCAGTAGTAAGGCATCAGATGGGACTCGACCAACTCTTTGACACCTACAGCCTTCGCGCGCGGCACCTGCCGACCGTGCTCGTTGTCGCTCCGCCGCTAATGGTCGCGTCGCTGCTATTTCCGAAGGTCTACGACCGTATGGGCGCAAGCATGACCTCGGTGAGTGTGAGCGTGAGTTTGAGCCTGGTGTTCCTCTTCTTCATCGCGCACGTGCTGCGCCAACGCGGGCGCGCGGTGGAAAAGAAGATGACTGCCGAGACCGGCGGCATGCCCACAACCTGTTGGTTGCGGCACAAGGACGCCAACCTGGACCCGGTGACTAAGGCGCGCTACCACGGCTACTTGGGCAAAAACGTGCCCGGGCTCAATGTGCCGTCGCAGAGCCAAGAGCAGCAGCGGCCGGAAATGGCGGACGACACCTATCGGTCCGCAGTGAAGTGGCTGCTGGAGAAGACGCGGGACACCGCAAAGTACCCCTTGGTGCTCCAGGAAAACGCGGAGTACGGCTTCCGCCGGAACATGTTCGGCGGCAAGTGGCTGGCTGTGACGCTGTGCGTCCTCCCCTTGGCTGCCGCCTATGCGTGGGACGCGTACAAAGGCATCGGGTATCAGTTCGACAACGACCGTGTGGCCGCCATCGCCATCGCGGGCGTAGCGGTCCTGGCGTGGCTCTTCTTCGTCACGAAGGAGTGGGTCAGGGATGCATCCCATGCCTACGCGCGTGCATTACTCGCGACATGTGAGGTCTGAGCGCAAGCAACAGCAAAACCAACAAGGAGCAGTGCTGAATGGCGGATTTCATTGAGTTGGATTTCTTGGATGTCGAATCCGAGAAGAGCGGCGACGCAATCACGGTACGTTACGAGGTGTCGGGCGTTCAAGAAGTCCACGTCATAGATGGTGGCTACGTTGACACCGGGGTCAAGGTCGTCGGCCATCTCAAGAAATGGTACGGAGGCGTGAACGTCGGGCACGTCGTTTTGACGCATCCGGACCAGGACCACGCTAATGGCTTGCGAAAGGTGCTTGAGGAATGCAAGGTCGGCGCATTGTGGATGCACCGGCCGTGGCTCTATGCGGCCGAACTTCTTCCAAGCTTCCCCACCTACAAATCAGTCGACGCACTGCGTTCCAAGCTGCGCGCGCTTTATCCCGGACCAGCGGCTCTGGAAGACATTGCAACTGAGCGCAAGACTCCCATCTACGAACCGTTCCAGGGCGCTCAGATTGGCCAGTTCACCGTGGCGGCGCCTACTAAAGCGCGGTACTTGCAATTGATTGTGGACTCCGACCGCACGCCTGAGAAAAAGGCTGAAGAGAAGTCTCTTGCACAGGTGGTCTCCGAGGCATTTGACAGCGCCTTCAAGGCCGCCAGCAACCTGGTGAAGCGCGCATGGGGCATGGAGGTTTTCCCCGAGTCCGGCACAGGCCGGGAAAACGAGATGAGCGTCGTTCAGTTCGGCGTTTTTGGCGGTAAGCGCGTACTTCTCACTGGTGATGCCGGACGTGTGGGCTTGACCGAAGCGGCGGACTTCGTGGAAGCGCGGGGCCATGCGTTGCCGGGTGTGTGGTGCTTTCAGGTCCCCCACCATGGCGGCCAGCACAACGTGAATACGCCGGTGCTTGACCGCTGGCTCGGACCGATTCTGCAGGCGAAGAGTGAAAGCACTAGCTGGAACGCCATCTGCAGCTCGGCGAAGGCGGACGTTCATCATCCGAAGAAGGTTGTTATTCGAGCCATGCTTCATCGCGGAGGTCACTTCTCCTCTACAGAGGGCCGCAGCGTGTATCTGAGTTATCCCAAAATCTGCCGCGAGGGATACTCCGCGATTCCGCAGGCCGCGTACCCGGACGAGCAGGAGGAAGACTGAAGTCCTTCAGAGACTCGGTGTTCGCCCTTATAGATTGCGATGCTTCATGCGATCTAACCAGCGATCGACTCCTGCGATACCTGGTGCTCTCAAATTGCACCGGCGCCCAATGGGTGGGTAGGTCAATGACCGCTTTGTCGACGCGACCGTGAACTTGGCGTTTACCGGCGACCGACCGCAACCGCTGCAAACCGGGTCTACAGATTGAACAGGCCGCAGTCGGCAACAGGTCGAAAGGAGCATTCAACCTGAGAAACTGTCGGGGAGTATCTGTTTCTGGATCGCCCAACTGTTGGGCCCGGGACGGCGTATTACTCTCTCCAGCACTGCTTCGGGAGACTCGACCAGCCAATTCATCACCTCTGGAGCCAGGAGTGTCAGCCGCATGATCCTCCTTACTTGTGTGACGTCCATGCCCTCTGCCTCAGCAATCTCGCTCACTGCCCCCGCCCGTTGCTCATCCAGCAGGCGTTGCCAGTGATGAGCAAGCCCGAGCGCCCGCATCAGTGCTGAATCCCTTTCAGTCGACCGAGCTTCTCGTTTGAAGTTGCCCTCAGACAAAAAATCCTGAGGCGAATCCAGCAGCGTGATTACCTGCTTTTTTACTGTCCGTTTCACCAGCTTCCAAGGCGCAAAAGTTTCCAGTCGAATACGCCCAGCCGGCATGGGAAAAGCTTGGGTCGTGGGATCACCAATTTGCGTGCACAAAGTCTACTTTGGCATCAATGCCTCCTATCTGAAGCGCTCAAGCAATTGGCGTTGCTCAGACTAGAGTGCGGGAATGTCGTTGCGCATTGGCCATAACAAGTGAATGTTTGCTAAGACTTATTGCGTTTTAAGATCTGGTAAATCGCGATCGTTTTCAAAATTGAAAATCGTGCGTTGATCTGAGGACCTCCACGCGTAGTGCCTCGAAAACAATGTAATTGTCGGAGAGTAATGCGAAGGGTAAAATCATGCCAACAAAGATAACCTTCGGAGGTGGCGATGCACTGGTATCTCGTTCATACCAAGCCGAGACAGGAAAAGTGCGCTCTCGACAATCTCCATCGGCAGGGTTATCAATGCTACCTCCCGATGATTCCCTCTGAGAAGCTACGCCAAGGGCTGCTAACAGTTGCGGATGAGCCTCTGTTTCCGCGGTACTTGTTCATCCGGCTGGGGCGGGGGGATTCGGCCAAGAGCTGGGCGCCGATTCGGTCGACTAGGGGCGTCAGTCGTCTCGTCAGCTTCGGAATTGAACCGGCGCGGGTGGATGATGGCCTGATTGAACTGTTGCAAACGAGAGAGGCATCGACCCAGATGGAGCCGGAGCGACTGTTCAAGACCGGGGAGCGTGTGCGACTGACCGAAGCACCGTTTGCCGGGATGGAAGGCATCTACCAAATGGCCGACGGCGAACGTCGAGTCATGGTGCTGATCGAGATTCTGAGCAAGCCCGTTGCGGTGCGCGTGGCACCAGCCAGTTTGCGTAAGGCGAGCTGAGAAGCCTGCTCTGGTTATTGCCTGTTTGGCAAAAGGCCTTTCTCAAAGTCATGATGGCGTGGCACAATCATGCTAGTCCGTCGAACTTTTTGCAGTATCCTTTGCCGCACTTTTTTGGGTCGGATCCCGTGCTAGATCCCGCTGACCGCGCTTGCTGATCGTGAAACGGTAGGGCGGTAGCGTGCCTAAATCTCCTCAAGCCTCGAATCATCACTTCAAAAACTGGCTGGTTTCCATGGGGGAATCCAGGGCGAAGTCATGCGTTGTTTGCATCGGGCGCCCTAGGGCGACCAGTGCGCTATGGCCAAAGATCTGGACGTTAGGCTTGCCACGATCAATTTCTGCTTCCGGGCCCCGGTTGTAAAAGGGTTTGGTCAAGGTTCAAAACTTTAGCCAGAGCAAGAACGAGCTGCGCTATGCCTATTCGCTCACACCTGCCGGGGCGACCGAGAAGTCGAAGCTGACGGCGGAGGTTTTAAAGCGAAAAATGGCGGAGGATGAAAATCTTTAAGCTGAGAATGAGTCATTGAGGGTCGCATTTTGACAAGCAATAATCATTGCAGATTCGTACACGATTTTTGAATATTGCAGATAACTCAAATGGTTACTAGTGAGCAAAAAATAGCTTTAATAGGCTTGGGTTATGTTGGTCTTCCTATCGCAGTAGAGTTTGGCAAGCTCCGTCCGGTCCTCGGTTTCGATATTAACGAAGCACGTGTTGCTGAGCTGCGCTCCGGAAAAGACAGTACTCTCGAAGTAAATGCTGAAGCTTTGTCTGCGGCGAACTTGCTAGAGTTCAGTAGTGAACGCAGTAAGCTTGAAGAGTGCGGGATTTTTATCGTAACGGTTCCTACCCCTATCGATACTGCCAATCGCCCAGATCTGACGCCTATTATCAAAGCCAGCGAGACAGTTGGGAGGGCGATGAAACAAGGTGCGACCGTGATCTACGAATCGACGGTGTACCCTGGTTGCACAGAGGAAGTTTGTGTGCCAATCCTTGAGCGAGAGTCGGGTCTTAAATTCAACCAAGATTTTTTCTGTGGCTATAGTCCCGAGCGCATCAACCCTGGTGACAAGGTCAACACGCTCACCAAGATCAAGAAGATCACCAGCGGCAGCACACCTGCAGTGGCCGACGCGGTGGACGCTCTGTACCACAGCATCATCTCGGCCGGCACGCACAAGGCCAGCAGCATCAAGGTGGCCGAAGCGGCCAAGGTTATTGAGAACACCCAGCGCGATCTGAACATTGCGCTGATCAATGAACTGTCGGTCATCTTCGCTCGTCTGGGTATCGATACGCTGGATGTGCTCGAGGCTGCGGGCAGCAAGTGGAACTTCCTCCCCTTCCGTCCGGGCCTCGTAGGTGGTCACTGCATCGGCGTGGACCCCTACTACTTGACGCACAAGGCCGAGGAGGTGGGCTACCACCCGCAGGTCATCCTGGCTGGCCGGCGCATCAACGACAACATGGCGCGTTATGTGGCGCGCAACACCATCAAGCTCATGCTGCAGAACGGTATGGACGTGCCGCGCTGCCGGGTGGGGGTGCTCGGCATCACCTTCAAGGAAAACTGCCCGGACATCCGTAACAGCAAGGTGGTTGACATGGTGCGCGAGTTCGAGGCGTGGGGGGTAGAGGTCGTCGTGGCTGACGCATGGGCCGATCCCGATGAAGTGCGGCATGAATATAGTCTTAAGCTTGCGGTGATCGATGCCGACCTTCCCATCGACGCACTCGTGGTCGCCGTGGGCCACAACGAATACCGCCAGGCCAGCCTGAAAGAGTTGCGCGCCCTGTGCCGCGGCAACAAGCCCGTGCTCGCTGATGTGAAGGGCCTGTACGACCGACACGCGGCGGCCGCCATCGGGTTTTCCGTCTTCCGACTGTGAGTTTTTTGTCATGAGCCATACCCCGATCACCAACCGAAAGATCCGTTTTGCGCTGGTGGGTTGCGGCCGCATCTCGAAAAACCACTTCGACTCGATCCGCCAACATGGCGAGCGTGCCGAGCTGGTGGATGTATGCGACATCGACCCGACCGTCCTGAGGCGGGCCGTTGAGGCCACGGGCGCTACCGGACATGCCAACCTGGCTGCGATGTTGGAGAAGACAACGGCTGATTGCGTCATCCTCACCACTCCCAGTGGCCTACATCCGTCGCAAGCCATTGAAGTAGCCCGCGCAGGGCGCCACGTGCTCAGCGAGAAGCCCATGGCCACCAAATGGGAGGACGGTCTGCGCATGGTGCGTGCCTGCCAGGATGCTGGCGTGCGCCTCTTCGTGGTCAAGCAGAACCGCAAGAACGCTACCCTGCAACTGCTTAAGCAGGCCGTGAGCCAGAAGCGCTTCGGCCAGATCTATATGGTCAACCTGAACGTCTTCTGGCAGCGCCCTCAGATTGGTTACTACGACCAGGCAAAGTGGCGAGGCACCTGGGAGCTGGATGGCGGCGCCTTCATGAACCAGGCCAGCCACTATGTGGACCTGCTGGATTGGCTGATTGGCCCGATCGATTCCCTGCACGCTTATACGGCCACGCTGGCTCGAGATATCGAGGCTGAAGATACCGGCGTGCTCAGCGTACGCTGGCGCAACGGTGCCCTGGGCTCGCTCAACTGCACCATGCTTACCTACCCCAAAAACCTCGAGGGCTCTATCACCATCCTGGGTGAGAAGGGCACGGTGCGCGTAGGCGGCGTGGCTGTCAACGAGATCAAGGAGTGGCAGTTTGCCGACAGCCGCCCGGAGGATGAGCAGATCAAGGCTGCCAGTTACGAGACCACCAGCGTTTACGGCTTTGGCCATCCGCTGTATTACGACAACGTGATTCAGAACCTGCGAGGTGAAGCCGAGCCCGAGGTTGACGGGCTGGAGGGCTTGAAGTCATTGGAAGTCCTGATCGCCGCCTATCGCTCGGCACGCGACGGCGTGCGCGTGGGTCTGCCGCTGGAGCTGTGATGGGGGCGACAAACTACACCCTTCATCCGACGGCCATTGTTGACCAAGGTGCGCAAATCGGTGAGGACTGCCGAATCTGGCACTGGGTTCACATCTGTGCCGGCGCACGTATCGGTCGCGCCTGCTCCTTCGGTCAGAACGTTTTCGTTGGAAACGACGTCTTCATCGGCGACAACGTCAAGATTCAGAACAACGTCAGCGTCTACGACGCGGTCACGCTGGAGGACGACGTGTTCTGCGGCCCGAGCATGGTGTTTACCAACGTCTACAACCCGCGCAGCGCCGTCATCCGCAAGGACGAATACCGCCGCACTCTGATCCGGCGTGGCGCCACGCTGGGTGCCAACTCCACCATCGTCTGCGGTGTGACCGTTGGCGAGTACGCCTTCGTCGGCGCAGGTGCCGTCGTGAACCACGACGTTCCTGACTACGCCCTCATGGTTGGAGTGCCCGCGCGCCAGATTGGCTGGATGAGCCAGCAGGGCGAACGTCTGGACCTGCCGCTGAGCGGCAACGCCGAGACCGTCTGCGAGCAGACAGGCAAGCGCTACGAGCTGAGTGAAGGACGCTGCCGCCTGGTGGAATGAAGACAGAATAGGGATTTCATGGAATTCATCGACCTCAAGAGCCAGTACCAACGACTCAAGCCTCAGATCGACGCTGCGATCCAGCGTGTGCTGGAACACGGCCAGTACATCCTAGGCCCCGAAGTGGCCGAGCTCGAGGCGAAACTCGTCGCTTACACGGGTGCCAAGTACTGCATCACTGTTGCTAACGGCACGGATGCTCTGCAGATCGCACTGATGGCGCTGGGAGTGGGACCGGGCGACGAGGTTATCACCCCTGGCTTCACCTACATTGCCACGGCCGAGACGGTGGCGCTGCTGCGCGCCAAGCCGGTCTATGTAGATATTGACGCCCGCACCTACAACCTCGATCCGGCCCTGCTTGAGGCTGCCATCACTCCGCGCACCAAGGCGATCATCCCGGTCAGCCTCTACGGCCAGTGCGCGGATTTCGACGCCATCAACGTTATTGCTGCCCGCCACGGCATTCCAGTGATTGAGGATGCCGCACAGAGCTTTGGCGCCAGCTACAAGGGGCGCAAGAGCTGCAACCTCAGTACCATTGGCTGTGCGAGCTTCTTCCCGAGCAAGCCCCTGGGCTGCTACGGCGATGGTGGTGCCGTCTTCACGAGCGACGACGAGCTGGCCAAGGTCATCCGCCAGATCGCGCGCCACGGCCAGGATCGTCGATACCACCACATTCGGGTGGGTGTAAATAGCCGGCTCGACACCCTTCAGGCCGCTATACTGCTGCCCAAGCTCGCGGTATTTGATGAGGAATTAAGGCAGCGCCAGCTGGTTGCCGCTAGATATCAGGACCTGCTGTATGGAATCGGCATCAAGACGACGCCCTTCATTGAACCCCACAATATCAGCGCATGGGCGCAGTACACCATCCGCGTGCCGGGACGGGAAACAGTACAGAAACGCTTGGCCGAGGCCGGAATCCCTACCGCGGTTCACTATCCGATCCCCCTGAACAAACAGCCCGCAGTAGCCGATGCCGCTGTGGCCCTGTCGATCGGTGATGAAGTCTCTCAGGTCGTCCTGAGCTTACCCATGCACCCCGCCTTGGCTCGGGACGATCAGGAACTGATTGGTGCCGCGCTCCAAACCGCCTTGGAAGTCAGTTAAGCCTTTCTAATTGAGCTCCTAGGCTGAGCGCCGTTGCAGTCCCTCCATGTCCATCCAGCCCCTACTTTCCGGTTCTGCGGTCTACCTGCTGGCAAACCTGGCCAGCGCCGCGCTGCCGTTCGCGCTGCTGCCGGTACTGACGCGCTTGCTTGGCCCCACGGAGTACGGCGTCGTCGCCATGTTCCAGGCGTTCGTGGCTGGTCTGGGGGCCGTGGTCGGTTTCGGGATTGTTGGTGCAATCGCCCGGAAGAACTACGACGACGATTCAGGCAGGAATCAGTTGCGTGATTTTATTGGTATCTGCATTCAGCTCACTCTGGCCAGCGGCTTGTTGGCGCTGGTCGGCGTGATGGTTTTGCAGCAGCAGATCAACAAGTGGCTTGACCTCGATCTGCGTTGGGCCATCATGGCTGTGGTCGTCGCAACAGCGACTGTCCTGGTGCAGGTCCGCCTGAGCCAGTGGCAAGTCAAGGGCGAGGCGTTAAGGTATGCCGTGCTGCAGACAGCGCAGAGCGGATTGGCGGTAGTCTTTTCGCTGGTCGCCGTGGTCGCCTGGACTATGGGGGCGGAAGGCCGCATTTTGGCCATCGCACTGGCAATCCTTACTGCCGCAATAGCAGCTTTGATGTTGCTGCATCGGGATGGGCTGTTGCGTCTAAGAGTTCGAAATCTGACTTACACGAAAGAGGCGCTCGCTTTCGGTCTTCCTCTGATACCGCACACCATTGGAGGCTTCTTTCTCTTTTCTGCCGATCGCTTGGTCATCAATGCCACTCTGGGTCTATCAGATGCGGGCGTGTACGCCGTGGCGGTGCAGCTCGTCAGCGTGATGAGCATGGTGTTCGGGTCTGTCAACAATGCCTACGTACCATGGCTTTTTCAGCGCCTCAAGGACAACGTACCTACAGAGAAGCACCGGATCGTGCGCTATACGTACATATGGTTCGGCCTGATAATTCTATCCGTGGTCTGCGTCTTTCTTTTGGGGCCGCCTATTGTGGTCCTGATTGCGGGAGACGAGTTCGCAGCAGCGGGGAGTGTCATTGGCTGGTTGGCCTTGAGCCAAGCATTTGTTGGCATGTATCTGATGGTGACGAACTACATATTCTTCTCGAAGAGAACCGTGTATCTCTCGTTTGCTACTTTTTTGTCCGGCGTGATCAATCTGGTGCTGCTGCCGTTCATGGTCGCTTCTTATGGGCTCAAGGGTGCGGCAGGGGCGGCCTGCATCGCCAATGGGCTCCAGTTCGCTGTGACCTGGTGGCTCGCGGCTCGATTGCATCCGATGCCATGGTTCGTTGGCGTTCGTGTTGGAAAATGACTATGCTTAAAAACTCATCCATTCTGGTTACCGGCGGTACCGGGTCGTTCGGTCACACTTTCATCCCGATGACCCTGGAGCAGTTCAGTCCGCGCAAGATCATCGTTTACTCGCGAGACGAGATGAAGCAGTGGGAAATGGCCAAGAAGTTTGGTGATGACCCGCGTGTCCGCTTCTTTATCGGCGACGTCCGCGATAATGGCCGCCTCCACCGCGCGCTTGATGATGTGGACTATGTGGTTCACGCCGCCGCCACCAAGATAGTTCCGACGGCGGAATACAACCCCTTCGAATGCGTGAAAACCAACATCAACGGAGCGATGAACCTGATCGATGCCTGCATAGACAAGGGGGTGAAGCGTGTCGTGGCCCTGTCAACCGATAAGGCCAGCAGTCCTGCCAATTTGTACGGTGCGACCAAGCTGGCTTCGGACAAGCTCTTCGTGGCGGGAAACTCTTACGCGGGTGGCCACGGCACGAAATTCTCCGTTGTGCGTTACGGCAACGTGATGGGCTCGCGTGGCTCGGTCATCCCCTTTTTCCTGTCTATTTGTGACAAGGGTGAACTTCCCATCACGGATGAGCGCATGACGCGTTTCATGATCACGCTCGAACAAGGGGTCGAGCTGGTCTGGCACGCGTTCGAGGACATGGAGGGTGGGGAAATCTACGTGAAGAAAATTCCATCCATGAGGATGACAGAGCTCGCCAAAGCCATTGCGCCGGACGCAAGGTTGAAGATCGTTGGCATCCGCCCTGGTGAGAAACTGCATGAACAGATGATCAGTCCTGAGGATTCATATCACACCTTCGAGTATCGCGAGCACTACAAAATTCTTCCGGCCATCAACAACTGGAGCACCAGCGAAGGACGGATCAAGGATGGCAAGAGGGTGGCGGAGGGGTTCAGCTATACCAGCGACAACAATCCCGACTGGATGCCCGTCGAGCAACTGCGTGCCTGGGTTGCAGCCAACCGCAACAAGATCGGGAGCATCTGAGCCATGATTCCCTATGGTCGCCAAGAGATCACACCGGCGGACATCGAGGCGGTGGTGCAGGTGTTGCGTTCGGACTTCCTCACGCAAGGGCCGACGGTTCCCGCATTTGAGGCCGCGGTCGCGAAGCAGGTGCACGCGCGGCATGCGACGGCGATGAGCAGCGCCACCGCGGCGCTGCATGTCTCCTGTCTGGCCCTCGATTTGGGGCCACGTGACTGGCTCTGGACCAGCCCAATCACTTTCGTCGCATCGGCCAACTGCGCCCTGTACTGCGGTGCGCAGGTGGATTTCGTCGATATCGATCCGCGCACCTACAACATGTGTCCGCAGGCGCTAGAGCGTAAGCTGGTTGAGGCCAAGCGCTTGGGTCGGCTGCCCAAGGTCGTGGTGCCGGTGCACCATAGCGGGCAGCCCTGCGATCTGGCGCGGATCCACGAGCTGGCGCAGACATATGGCTTCCGGATTATCGAGGATGCCTCGCACGCCATTGGTGGCCGCTACAAGAATGAGCCCATCGGCAACAGTCGCTACAGCGACATCACGGTGTTTAGCTTTCATCCCGTCAAGGTCATCACGACGGCAGAAGGTGGCATGGCGCTGACCAATAGCGATGCGCTGGCCGAGAAGATGGCCTTGCTGCGCAGTCACGGCATTACCCGCGATCCGGCGATGATGACGCGCGAGCCGGAGGGCGGTTGGTATTACGAGCAGATCGCTCTAGGCTACAACTACCGCATGACGGACGTGCAGGCCGCGCTGGGCCTCAGTCAGCTGCAGCGGGTGCACTCCTACGTGGCATGTCGCCACGAGCAATCGGTGCGCTACGACCGTTTACTCACCTCGCTTCCTCTAGTCACCCCGTGGCAGCACCCCGACAGTTACTCGGCCAGGCACCTATACGTGATCCGTCTTAAGCCGGGAGCGGGGGGCAAGACGCATCGCCAAGTCTTCGCCGAACTGCGTGAGGCCGGCGTCGGCGCCAATCTACACTACATCCCGGTCTATCGGCAGCCCTACTATGAAAAGATGGGTTTCTCCGCTGGTCTGTGCCCCGAGGCGGAAAAGTACTATCAGGAGGCGATCACGCTGCCGCTGTTCCCGACGATGAGCGAGGAGCAACAGGGCCGGGTGGCCGCAGTCCTCACGCAGGTTCTCGGCACATGAGGCTGGCTGTCATTCCCGCGCGCGGCGGAAGCAAGCGTATCCCCCGCAAGAACATCCGGTCCTTCGCCGGCAAGCCTATGATCAGCTGGTCGATTGAGGCGGCCCGGGCCAGCGGGCTCTTTGACCGCATCCTCGTCACGACGGACGACGACGAGATTGCCCGTGTCGCGGTCGATTGCGGTGCCGAGGCGCCGTTTCGCCGGCCGGCCGAACTGGCGGACGATCATACGCCAACCATCCCAGTGGTCGCTCACGCAGTCGAGTGGCAGGCGGTGCACGGCCTAGCGCCCGTGCAGGTGTGCTGCATTTACGCCACTGCGCCTTTCATCCGGGCGGCCGACATCCGGCGTGGATTCGACCTCCTGCAGGGCGCGGTATGCGACTACGCCTTTTCCGTGACGAGTTACGCCTTCCCCATCCAGCGGGCCTTCCGCATCACCTCCGGTGACCGTGTAGTGATGTTCCATCCCGAACACTTCTTGACGCGCTCGCAAGACCTCGAGCAGGCATACCACGACGCCGCTCAGTTTTATTGGGGCAGCGCTGCCGCGTGGCTGGCAAGGAGGCCTCTCTTCGGGGAGAATTCCATCCCGGTCGTCTTGCCGCGCCACCGTGTGCAGGACATCGACACTCCCGAAGACTGGGAGCGCGCCGAACTGATGTTTGAAGCGCTGAAATCGTCCGAGAATCGTCAATAGAAGAAGGTAAACATGGGAAACCAGTATAAAACCGATCAGGAAGCATTCTGGGCAGGCGCTTTCGGTACCGACTACATCGAGCGAAACCGGGGCGATGCGCTGCTGGCTTCGAACCTAAACTTCTTTTCCAAGGCGCTCCATTCGGCGCGCGGCGTGCAAAGCTGCCTCGAGTTCGGCGCGAACATCGGGATGAACTTGAAGGCACTTAAGCTGCTGCATCCGGGGTTGGATGCGCACGGCATCGAAATTAACGCCGATGCGGCCCGCCAACTGGGCGAGACGATTCCTCCCGCGCAGGTCTACAACACGTCAATTCTCGATTTTCAGCCCAAGCGCAGCTGGGACTTGGCGCTCATCAAGGGTGTCCTCATTCACATCAATCCTGAGGTGCTGCCCCAAGTCTATGACAAGCTGGTGGCCAGCACGAGCCGCTATCTGCTGGTTGCCGAGTACTACAACCCGGCGCCGATGGCTATTCCGTATCGTGGCCACACCGACCGACTGTTCAAGCGCGACTTCGCCGGTGAGGTCATGGAGCGCCACCCTCAATTGCAACTGATCGACTACGGCTTCGCCTATCGACGTGACCCCAACTTTCCCCAGGACGACATCACTTGGTTCCTGATGGAAAAGCGTTGATCCGCTCCCTTTACCCGATTTCTGACATCGCACTATGTTGAACTACTGCAAACACTGCGTAATGCCGGACACCAAACCGGACCTGCACCTTGACGAATATGGCGTGTGCAACGCCTGCCGCAGTTACGAGCGCCGCAAAGAAGTGGACTGGGATGACCGCTACAAGGAGTTGCTGAAGCTACTGGAAAAATACCGCCGGCGCGACGGTAGCAACTGGGACTGCATCGTGCCCGTTAGTGGCGGCAAGGATAGTACCTACCAGGTCATTCGCATGCTGCAGTTGGACCTGAATCCGCTGTGCGTGACCTCCACCACCTGCGACCTATCGGAGCTCGGGCGCCAGAACATCGAGAACCTCAAGCATCTCGGGGTGGACTACGTTGAGGTGTCGCCCAATCCGCTGGTCCGCGCCAAGCTCAACCGCATCGGTCTGACCCAGGTGGGCGATATCTCTTGGCCGGAACATGTGGGGATCTTCACCATCCCGGTTCGCGCCGCGGTCCAGTTCAATGTGCCACTGATCGTCTGGGGGGAGAACTCGCAGAACGAATACGGCGGCCCTGCGGCTGCTGCGGAGAACAACGTGCTCAACCGCCGCTGGCTCGAGGAGTTCGGCGGGCTGCTGGGCATGCGAGTGTCCGACCTGATCGGCCAAGAGGGCATCGCGGCCAAGCACCTCATTCATTACACCTATCCCAGCGATGAGGAGCTTACGCGCGTGGGAGTGACAGGTCTCTTCCTCGGCCACTACATTCCGTGGGACGGCTTGTCCAACACCCTGATTGCGCAGGCCAACGGTTTCCGGACCTACGACAAGGTGGTCGAGGGGTCGATGGTGAGCTACGAAAACCTGGACAACCACCAGACCGGCATTCACGACTACTTCAAGTTCCTGAAATTCGGCTTCGGCAGGGCCACCGACCTCGCCTGCCTGCATATCCGCCGTGGTCGCCTCACCCGCTTGGACGGACTGGAAGCCGTCAAGCGGCTCGATGGCCGGTTCCCGTGGGAATACCTGGGTAAGTCACTGGGAGACATCCTGAGGCCGCTGGACATGACGGTCGATGAGTTCATCCGCGTCTGCGACAAGTTCACCAACAAGAAGATCTTCAAGCGCGACGTTAGCGGTGCCCTGCTCAAGGATCGCGACGGCAACCTGACCAAGATCAACTACGACAACGTCTAAGAGGGCCATGAGAGTCGGCATCATCGACTATGGCGTGGGCAACCTCGGCTCGGTGCTGCGCGCGCTGGAAGAGCTGCGGGTGGCCCCGGTGCTGGTCAACCGCGCGGTCGACATGCACACCACAGACGGTCTTATTCTTCCCGGGGTGGGCAACTTTGCCGACTGCGCCAGCCTGCTGCAGGCGGGCGGGTGGATCGAGGCCCTGCGCCAGGAGGTGAACGGTTACGGGCGTCCGCTGCTGGGCATCTGCGTGGGCATGCAGTTGCTGGCCGACGCCAGTACTGAGGGGGCCGACGACGGCAACGGTACGCCGGGGCTAGGTTTCATTCCCGGCCGGGTGGAGCACCTGCGCGTGCTGGGCTGCGGATTGCGCGTGCCCCACGTGGGCTGGAATGCCATCACCCGCCGTGGCGCCGCGGATCCGCTGTTCGACGGCATCCCCGACGGCACTGATTTCTACTTCGTGCACAGCTACGCCTTCGTACCGCAGGATCCGGCGAACGTGCTGGCTACGGCAGACTACGGCGTGCCGGTCACGGCCGCGGTGCGGTGCGGCCATGTATGGGGTACCCAGTTCCACCCGGAGAAGAGCTCGCGCGCCGGTTTCCGGCTGTTGCGCAATTTCATCGAGAGCCCTAAGTGCTGAAAGTGCGCGTCATACCCACCCTGCTGTGGAAGCAGTACGGCCTAGTGAAGGGAGCGGGCTTCGACAGCTGGCGTCGCGTTGGTCACGTACTGCCCGCCATCAAGGTCTACAACCAGCGTGAAGTCGATGAGCTGGTGTTGGTCGACATTTTGGCGCACCAGTCCGACGATGATCCTGATTTCGAGTCGATCGACGAGTTTGGCCAGGACTGCTTCGTTCCGCTGACTGTTGGCGGCGGCATCGCGCGGATCGAGCAGGTACAACGCCTGTTGCGCGCCGGTGCCGACAAGGTCAGTGTTAACACTGCGGCTTACGATAGGCCGGAGCTGGTGACCGAGATTGCCAAACGCCACGGTGTGCAGAGCGTGATGGCCAGTATCGACGTCCGGGCTCAGGATGGCGGCTGGACCTGCTTCAGCCATGCCGGCCGGCAGCCGACCGGTCGCGATGTTACGGCCTGGGCGCGGGAGCTGGAGGACCGGGGGGCCGGCGAGATTCTCATCACCTCGATCGAGCGCGACGGCACCATGCAGGGCTACGACCTGGCGCTCATCGAGGCTGTCGTGCGCTCCGTCGGCATTCCCGTCATCGCTTCGGGGGGCGCCGGCAACTACCAGCACATGGTCGATGCCATCATCCAAGCGGGCGCTTCGGCGGTGGCCGCCGCCAGCATCTTTCACTTTACCGAACAGACCCCGGCCGACGCCAAGGCCGCGCTGGCGGCCGCCGGCGTGCCGGTGCGGCAGAATTTCCAGCCCCACGGTGGACGGTGATCATGCATGCGGCATCCCGCGTCGCCCTGCGCGTCGATGCTTCGGCGACCATGGGAACGGGCCACCTGCGGCGTTGCCTCTCGCTTGCACAGGCGCTGGTCGAATTGGGCGCCGTAGTCGATCTTCTGGTGCGCCGTCATGACGAGGTGGCGCCGCAAGTCCTGTCGAGTCCCGCCCTGACTAAAGGGCTCGGCGTGTACTGGCTGCCCGCGCCCACCGTTCCTTACGTTCTTGACCCTAACAGCCCCCCCCATCAGGCCTGGGCCAGTGTAAATTGGGAGGAAGACGCGGCGGAGACTGTGGCAGCGCTGGCTGATCTTGCACCAAACTGGTTGGTTGTCGATCACTACGCTTTTGATGAGCGCTGGCATGCGACGGTGCGGGATGGACTGCTCTGTCGCGTATTGGTTATCGACGATGTTGCTGATCGGAATCTAGATGCAGACGTACTGCTAGATCAGAACTGGCACGAAAATCATCGCGTCAAATACGAAGGCCGACTGCGGCATGAGCCAATCTGGATGACCGGACCGTCTTTCGCTCTATTGGATAAAGCGTACAGCGAAGCCCCTCGTTATCGCTTCCGCGATGAGGTGAGCAGTTTGGGAATATTCATGGGGGGGGCGGATCCGGGGGGGAGCTCGGCGAGGATATTAAAAATATGTCGCGCAAGTGGTTTTGTCGGTTTGATAGAGGTAGTGTCCACTTCGGCGAATCCGCATCTACCGGAATTACGATCGACTTGCGCTGCATGGTCCGACACCATATTGACGTTGGATGAACCTAATCTCGCCGGTTTCTTTGCGCGGCATGACCTCCAGATTGGAGCGGGAGGTAGCGCGACTTGGGAACGGTGTTGCATGGCTGTGCCCTTTATCGCACTAGTACTTGCAGAGAACCAACGTGCAGTACTTGAACCTCTTCGCAAAATGGGCGTTGTGCAAATAGCCGAAGGGGATGATGACGATCTTGTGCGGCAAATACACTCCCTCATCGTTAGTCCTGAAGCCCGGCGCCAGCTGGGCGATCAAGCCGGCCGCCTAGTAGACGGAAAAGGCACTCTCAGAGTCGCGGAACTTCTTCTCCAGCCATGTTGAAAATTGACATCCTATGTACCGACCCCAGCCATCCAGTGAATGCACCGCTAGAGCGCTGGGCTAAGAGCCAAGGGCCAAATCTTCATATTTCGATACATCGCGATATGAGTGAATTGGCCGGTGGAGATTTCCTATTCTTGATTTCCTGTCACCAAATTGTACGGAAGGTGACTCGAGACTCATATCGACATGCGCTTGTTGTGCACGCAAGCGATCTTCCTCGCGGCCGAGGCATGTCCCCGCATATCTGGCAGATTTTGGAGGGGGCAGATCGACTGGTTTTAACCCTCCTAAACGCGGAGGATGACGTTGATTCTGGGGATATCTGGCACCAACTGGAGATTGGCCTAGAGGGCACAGAACTCTACGACGAAATCGACAAGCAGTTGTTTGAGGCTGAACTTCAGCTTATGAGTTGGGCGCTAGTGCATTGTGATAGCGCGACGCCGCAGAGGCAGTTGGGTGAGCCTTCTGTGTACCGCCGCCGAACACCCGCCGACAGCGAAATTGATCCGACGCGACCGCTTGTCGACTCATTCAATCTCTTGCGCGTCGCAAATCCAGTCAGATACCCGGCGTATTTTTTTTATCGGGGGATAAAATTCAGTATTCGCATTGAAAAGGTATAGCCATGATTAGGATTAAAGATCGCGAAATCGGTCCAGGTCGCCGCCCATACCTGATCGCCGAGATGTCTGGCAACCACAACCAGTCGCTGGAGCGTGCGCTGGAGATCGTGGATGCCGCCGCGGCGCATGGCGCTGATGCGATCAAGCTGCAGACCTACACCGCCGACACCATGACGCTGAATGTGCGGGCGCCGGGCTTTGTGATCGACGATCCCAAGAGCCTGTGGGCCGGGCGCCAGCTTTACGAGCTTTACCAGGAGGCCCATACGCCATGGGAATGGCATCTTCCCATCATGGAGCGTGCTGCGTCCCATGGTGTGCATTGCTTCAGCACGCCGTTCGACGACACCTCGGTGGATTTTCTCGAGTCGCTGGGGGTGCCGGCCTACAAGATCGCTTCGTTCGAGAACACCGACCTGCCGCTGATCCGCCGAGTGGCTTCCACTGGCAAGCCCGTGATCATCTCCACCGGCATGGCCATCGCCGCCGAAATCGATGAGGCTGTGCGCACCGCCCGCGAGGCTGGCTGCCGCGATCTGGTGCTGCTCAAATGCACCAGCACCTACCCGGCAACCGCCGAGAACACGCATATCAGCACCATTCCGCACATGCGCACCCTCTTCGGTTGTGAGGTCGGGCTGTCAGATCACACCATGGGTTGCGGTGTATCCGTGGCGGCGACAGCGCTGGGGGCGACTGTGATTGAAAAGCACTTTACCCTGCGACGTGCGGACGGCGGCGTGGATTCGGCGTTCTCGATGGAGCCCTATGAACTGCGTCAACTACGGGAGGAAACCGAGAGGGCTGCCCAAGCCCTCGGGCAGGTCCAGTACGGTCCGACCATTGCCGAGATGAAGTCACTTGTCTTCCGGCGCTCCCTCTACATCGCCCGGGACATGAAGTCTGGCGACGTCCTGACCCGCAAGAATCTGCGCTGCGTTCGTCCTGGGCTAGGTTTGCCGCCAAAGCACCTCGATACCTTGCTGGGGCTCAGAATTGCACAGGATGTAACCGCAGGCACACCGATGGCTTGGTCGCTGCTAGCTTAAGGTAGACGCTGATAATCCGGCTGTGATGAGGTTCTATTGAGAATGGTCGGATGGCCTATTTTCCGGGCGTTGAAGATATAGCGCGCCACAGGAGAAAGCCTACTCGACTTAAGCTGGGGGTCAAATGGGAAACACGAAATGAGCGCACGCTTTCATCGGTTCTTGGGAATTTGGAAAATTCTCAAATCCCTGCGGCATAAAGATACCTACAAGGCGATGGAGCATTGCGATGTGGTCTTGTGCTGCGCTGATAGTGACCGCGCTGATGACTACGAGGGGAAGGCGTATTCCAAAATTCTCGATAGTTTTGCCGAGAGGTTGGTTAAGTCGGGTATCCGCGTTCAAAGATTCGCCTGGCCTTATTCGCAACTGACTGGATGCGCTGCTTGGGGTTATGCGCATTCTGCGAACCGCCGTTTCTTTTGGAGCCTCTTGTGGAGCAAGGGCCGCAAAGTTCTGGGCTTGAAGCCAGCGGCCGAGTCTATGGAAGTCAATTTCTACTCCCATCTAATTTCGCAGACGGGGTGCAGGAGTTTAGCGGGGATCGGATTGCCGTCAACTGCAATAAGAGCAGCAAAAATGCGCGGTATAAAGTCGCTCGAAATTCTGCATGGGTATGGTTATTCATCGGTCCCGTGGGGGTGGGGGTCTGCGGCGAAAGAGACCTTGCCAGACGTTGTGATCACTTTTGACCCTCTAAGTGCGAAAACGTTTGGCTCGTTGGCCATTAATTGTCTGGAGGTGGCGCAAATAGAAAACCTGTGGTACAGAAAATTTCGAGATAAAAGTGAATTCGACCGACTGCCCCCCTCGTGGAGGCGTGAGCAAAATTGGATTCCTAAGGGCAAGAAAACAGTTTTAGTCTCGATGTCATGGGGTTATGACGGAGACCATGGAATATACCCATTTTTTGCAGGAATTCTCAAGAACGGCCTGTTCCCGGAAGAGTTGGTTGATGCAATCCAGTTGGCCGGCGACGAGTACTATTGGATATTCAGGCTACATCCGGTGCAGCTGCGTGGAGAGCGTAGCGGACGTTACAGAAAGATCTTGAGGAATTTGTGCGGCAAATTCAAAAACTGCGAATGGGAGATTGGAACAACCATACCCCTTCCTTTGTTGTTAAGGAGTTGTCACGCGCATATTTCAATGATTAGTATGACTGCGTACGACGCAGCATTCATGGGTGTCAGGTCACTGATGCTGTGCCCAACCCTCAGGTCCGGGGGGGCGAACGAACTGATGTTCGCAGATTTGAAGCAGCGGGGTTATCTCGAGCTTGGGTCATTCGACGCGAACGCAATAGTGTCATGGCTGCAGTCTGCAGGCCCAATGGCTGAACAGCTTTCTTACGACGTGCAGAGCGACATGGCAGAAATCCGAGCCTTGGTGTTGTAGTAGTTGGCGTTTCACCTCGCATGTGCAGAGGTATTTATGAGGGATATGGTTGGCTGCGGCGCCGATAGGCGGCCCGTGATCATTGATTTTCCTAGCGTTGCTGACATTGATTTTCGCATTACAAAAATTCTAAGGACACGCTGATTTATTCATCCCACCACCTTCCCGTACAGGCAGCAAGGCGTTCTGCTTAATCGTGTCTGTTATGGGGTGCGTAATTCGAGGGAAAAATCACACGGGCAACAGCGGTGCAATCAGTGTCCATAAATCATCGTCCAACAAAGGATTTGCCATGACTCGCTACAAAAATTGAGAGAAAGTCTGCCAAACCATAATGCTTCATTAAGTTAGGGAAGCACTGATTAATTAAACACCGCAAGCTTTTGCTGCGAAAATTGCGGTAACCCCTGATTTAAGGGCCCCTGCGTCGTGCAATTGCGCTGGCTCGCCATAAAACGTGGATTTCTTCAGTGCTTCCTCAGTAGATAGAGCGTAATGACAGTACTACAACCACACTTATCAAATCCAAAATATCGTCCTGACATCGATGGCTTACGTGCTGTTGCGGTATTGGCGGTTGTTGCCTTTCACGCATTCCCTAGTTGGGTAAGAGGTGGCTTTGTCGGTGTTGATGTCTTCTTTGTTATTTCTGGCTACCTTATATCTACTATTATTTATCAGAATTTGGACGGAGGTACATTCAGCTTTTCTGAGTTCTATGCTCGCCGCATTAAGCGTATCTTTCCAGCTTTCCTTCTTGTTCTAATTTCCTGCTTTGCTTTTGGTTGGTTCGCTTTAATGGCAGATGAATACAAACAGTTAGGTAAGCATATAGCCGCAGGTGCTGCATTTGTATCCAACTTTATTTTTTGGAGCGAGGCGGGTTACTTTGATAATTCAGCTGAAACTAAACCATTGCTTCATCTATGGAGTTTGGCCATTGAAGAACAGTTTTATATCGCATGGCCGTTATTGTTGTGGTTTGCATGGAAGTATAAATTCAATATTTTAAAAATTACCATTGTTGTTGCTATCGCCACTTTTTTATTAAATATTGAAAGCATTAAGCAAGACATGGTTGCCGCTTTTTATTCTCCACAGACACGGTTTTGGGAGCTGCTAACCGGAAGCTTGTTGGCTTGGGTTGCTTTATATAATAAGGATTTTATCTTTAATATTGGGCATAAACGTGATTTGTGGTCATTTCGTATTGTTTGTGGAGAAAAGCAAGAGGCTGGTGGTAAGTCGCTATCAAATCTTTTTTCATTTGTCGGCTTGTTGCTATTGGTGTATGGATTTTTGCGTATTAATAAGGAATTAAGCTTTCCAGGTAAGTGGGCATTGGTGCCTGTTTTAGGTGCTGTGCTCATCATTGCAGCGGGCTCTAAAGCTTGGATTAATCGAACTATCTTATCTAATAAGATTGCTGTTTGGTTTGGCTTAATTAGCTTTCCCCTGTACTTGTGGCACTGGCCGCTTCTATCTTTTGCTCATATTGTTGAAGGCGAAGTTCCAAGCCGAAACATACGCATGGCGGCTGTAGTGCTCTCGATTATTCTCGCTTGGCTTACATATAGGTTTGTCGAGCGCCCCATACGTTTTGATAAGGACGGCAAGGCTAGGATAGCCCTACTTGCAGTGCTTATGACTATAGCTGGCTGCGCCGGATTCGCTATTTTTAGCCGTGATGGCTTGCCTTTAAGAAATTTTAACAAAAAATTTATTTCATATAGCGAGAGCATTGGGGTTTCCAATAGAGCTAAAGAGTGTTTTGAAATACCCTACGCATACAAAAAAAATGAGGATTGGTTTTGTAATTTGGGGGAAATAAATTCGCCAGTCCAATACTTTGCTTTCGGCGATAGTCACGCGTTAAGTTTGATGCCAGCATTGGAGAAATTTGCGATCGAAAATAAATTAAGAATTCAATTTACTGGAACTTCAGGGTGTCCATCTGTACTTGGCATTCAATCTATGAGGGGGGCTGGTGGTATTGAAATGCATAACTGCAAAGAGCTTAATGAGAGAGTATTTAATTATATTAAGATTTCGGGCATAAAATCTGTAATCCTCGCCAATCGATGGACCTATTACATTGACTCTTTGTCGCGTCCAACTGAATTTAATGCTGTGGCGCGTGATTTAAGCTTGCCGATAGATAAATCAAGTTCAACAAAAGATTTATTTTGGGCTATTAAAAATACTGTTTCGCGTTATTCTAGTATCGGCGTTAAGGTTGTATTTATTGAGGATAATCCGCAGCAAATTTATAATCCTAAGGATGTTCTTAGGAAGGGTGGGGGTATTGAATCTAAATATATTAACTTGTCAGTATCAAATGCTGAGCATAATAAAAACCAAAAGCTAGTTAATGAGGTGTTACGTAGCAGTGGCGCTAAAATTATCAGTTTGGATGACATCCTTTGTAATGAAAATATTTGCCCGCTTGTTGCTAATTCAAAATTTTTGTACGCGGATGATGATCATTTGAGTGTTGCTGGTTCTCTGTTAATTTCAAAAGCTCTGTCGTCGCGCTTAAAACAATAATTTGGTTTGGGATACGCTGATTCGAGCTGGATGACCATTGCTACTTGTCGTTGGTCATATTGCCCGTTACCGGAATTCGTCAAGCCAGGCGCAGAATCCGTGTAGGGCAAGCTCAGGTCTCTGCGGCATGGATTTTGAAGGGAATGACTAGGAAGGCACTAATGAAGAAGGGCGTCAAATATTTTACCCCAGAGGATATTGCGGTCTTTTTAGGAGTAATCTCCTTCTATTGCCTCTTTATTCTTTGGCCGCTAGACAGTAAATTGTCATTCTTTTTGGTGACCGGGCTGGGGATCCTTTTGGTGTCGATCCTTTTTTTTTGCGAAAAAAATTCGATAACAAAACAGCCATTTGAAATCCGTTTATATTATCTCTCAGCCATTCTCTCGCTGTCTGCAATCGGCGTCATCTTATTTTATCAAGAGCGTATAACGTTAGACGCAGTAAATCCTATTGCATCTCTTGGGCTCCTCTATGGTGTCAGCATGATGCATCGAAATCACATGAGGGCAGCGCTGTATATTGTTCTGATTTTCTCCGGGGGGGGTGCGCTATGTGGAATTGATGTGGACCAATCAGTGATTGTCATTGGTCAAAATGGATTAACGCTTCACATATTGGTGTTATATGTTCTATATTTTTTTCGGTTCCTGTGCTCGGAGCAAGCAGGTAGATGGACGCTTTGTGAAAATTTCGGCATAGCGGCCTTGATCTTGACGATCTCTGTTTGGAGCCAGGGTCGTGCTGCAACGATTACATCGTTCGTAATATTGGGGGTGGCTGCCTTGATGTTGATGCAGGCAGTGCAGCTTCGGGAAAAGGCATTCATTTTTTCGATTGCCATCCTAATTTTTGCACTTCAATATTTTTCCCCATTGCTTATGGGGCAGAGGACGGCAAGTGGGGTCGACCGGATTGTCATGGGTGGTGTATTCGATGTTAGATATGCCATCTGGGCAGACTATTTTCAGACTCTTTCACCAAATGGGATATTGATGGGCAACCGTGAAAGCAACTGCCACAAGATATTGCTAAGCTACACGCGTCAAAATTGCAATGTTCATAGCAGCTACCTTCGTGCGCATCAGGTTTATGGTCTTGTCGGGTGCTCCGTCATCGCTCTAACGATTTTGTCTATCTTCGTGTGGCTGTGGCGCAATAAAAAACGATCGGCTGCTGTAGTGTTTTTTGCCGTTCTTCTAAGGGTATCTACCGATGAGGCCTTCTTCACATATTCTTACTTATTTGTTCTGTTCTTTGTGTTGATGCAAACTTCGGGGGAAAACACCCGGTGATGTATTCGGAGGAATTTTGTGATCGTAGTCGTGAACTACGGTGTCGGTAATTTGGCATCGGTATGCAACATGCTTCGGAAGGCGGGGGCGGACGTCAAAGTGTCTGCCGACCCAGCCGATGTGCTTTCAGCGGAGAAGTTGCTGTTGCCCGGCGTTGGGCACTTCGACCATGGCATGAAAATGCTCAATTGCTCTGGATTGCGTGATGCGGTTGATGAGGTCGCACTTCACAAGAGGCGCCCTGTTTTGGGTATTTGCCTCGGGGCGCAGATGCTTGGCAAAGGTAGCGAGGAAGGGGATGCGGCAGGCCTAGGGTGGATCGATATGGAGTGCCATAGGTTGCCGATGCGGCCCGGCATCCGAGTGCCCCATATGGGATGGGCTGAGATCACCAGAACCAGACCGTCGCCGTTACTGCACGACATGTTAGGCGATGAGCGCTTCTATTTTGTTCACTCCTACTATATGCGCTGCATTGACGATCGGAATGCTATTGCAACTGCCACTCACGGGATCGAGTTCAACTGTGCCGTGCAGAGCGACCAGATTTTTGGGACTCAGTTTCATCCGGAAAAATCACTGCGCCATGGCTTGGCTCTAATGCAGAGGTTCGTAGGTCTTCCATCGTGATCAACAAAACGCGCGTCATCCCCGTGCTTCTCCTGCGGGGTAATGGGTTGGTGAAAACCGTCAAGTTCAAAGATCCTACGTATGTCGGCGATCCCGTCAATTCGGTGCGTATCTTCAACGAGAAGGAAGTCGACGAACTGGTGTTCCTCGACATTTTCGCGACCCGCGAGGGGCGGGAACCTGATTACGACCTGCTTGAGGATATTGCGGGAGAGGCCTTCATGCCAATGACCTACGGGGGCGGCATTACCTCGCTCGAGCAGATCCGGCGGGTGTTCGCACTGGGCTTCGAAAAAGTCGTCATCGACTCGGCGGCGTACGGAGGTGGGGCGCTGATCCGCGAGGCCGCCGCCGTCTTCGGGGTGCAGAGCATCGTGGGCTGCGTCGACGTACGCAGGACCCTGCTGGGCCGCTACGAATTATATTCCCACTCTGGCAAGACGAAGCAGTCGGTCCGGCTGGTCGGCCATGTCAAGGCGCTGGAGCAGAACGGCGTGGGGGAGATCATCGTCAACGCGATTGACCGTGACGGCACGCAATCGGGCTATGACCTGAAGCTGCTGCGCGAGGTGACATCTGCAGTCCAAGTGCCCGTGGTCGCTTGCGGGGGGGCTGGCAGCTTGGACGACATGGTGGCAGCCGTCTGCGAGGGCGGAGCATCGGCCGTGGCAGCGGGCAGCCTCTTCGTCTTTGTCGGCCCACACCGAGCTGTCCTGATCAATTACCCGCCCAGGGCGGAGATTGCCGAACGGTTGCCATGAGACGTCCGCGCGGCTCTCAGGACGTCCGAGAGGCGTCGGAGGCCATGCTAAGCTCATCAGCCCATGAAAGAAATGAAAGCCATGTTCGCCCCAGACTACAGCCGTCCTGTTGAAGCCATTCGCGCGCCTATCGACGGCAGCCCGATTAATCGCGCCGCCTTCGAGCCTGCAGGGCGTCCGTACCAAGCTTGCACGCGCTGCGTGATGGACACGACGGACCCGGAGATCAATTTCGACGCGCAGGGGGTCTGCAGTCATTGCCGCAATTTTGACCAAGTCATCAAGCCCCAGTGGCCGTCGCTCGAGCAGGGGCGGGCGCAGCTCGAGCGCATGATCGAAACGCTCAAGGCACGCGGTCGTGGCAAGACCTACGATTGCATCATCGGCCTGTCCGGCGGAGTGGACAGCTCATACTGCGCCTTGAAGGTCGCCGAGTGGGGCCTGCGGCCCCTGGTGGTCCACGTAGACGCCGGATGGAACTCGGAACTGGCGGTCATGAACATCGAGCAGATCTGCCGCCGGCTGGGTTTTGATCTGATCACGCACGTGGTCGACTGGGAGGAGATGCGCGACCTGCAAGTCGCCTTCCTGCGCTCCAACCTGGCCAATCAGGATACGCCGCAGGACCATGCAATTTTTGCGGCCTTGTACGGCTACGCGGAGAAGGCTGGGATCAAGTACGTCATAAACGGCAGCAACTACGCAACGGAAAGCATCCTGCCGCGCGCCTGGGGATACGACGCTATGGACGCGACCATGCTCAAGGCCATCCACCGCCGCTTCGGCACGCAGCCACGGGGCCGGTTCCCGGTAATCGGTTTCTTCGATCTGTACGTCAAGTACCCGCACCTTCTGAAGATGGAGGTGCTCAGGCCGTTGAATCTGCTGCCCTACAACAAGAGCGACGCTATCCAAACGCTCGAGCGCGAGCTGGAGTGGCGCTATTACGGAGGCAAGCATTTCGAGTCGCGCTGGAGCCGCTTCTTCCAAGCTTACTACCTGCCTTACAAGTTTGGCTACGACAAGCGCAAGGCGCATCTGTCCAGCCTTGTGGTGGGCGGCCAAATGAGCCGCGCGGCCGCCGTCGAGGCGCTGACGCAGCCCTTGTACGATGAGCGGCTCCTGGCAGAGGATAAGATCTTCATCGCCAAGAAACTCAAATTGTCAGCGGCCGAGTTTGACGAGCTTATCCATCAGCCTGGGCACCACTACACCGAATATCCGAATCACCAGAGAAAGTTGAGAATCGTGCGTTCCGCCTATCGGGCATTTTGCAAGCCGCTCCGGTTCCTGCTGCAAAAATAGACATACCGCAAGATGATGTTGCAAGTTTGGCCTAGAGGCAGCGGCAATCGAGTGTGCGTAGGCAGGAGGCCTTCTCGGGCGACTCCGGGAGGAGCTGTGGTTTGAAGATATTGCACCTGACACACACGGACATCAGATCAGACAGCCGCATCCTCAAGGAGCTGAGCGCGCTGGAGGCGGCCGGCGTGTACGAACTGCATGCCGTCGGCATGGCCGAGCACGGCACCGAGGGTGGAGTGGACGTCCTGCATGCCGCCCGCGTCTGTTCCGTACGCCTGTTCTTCCGGCCCATGCGATGGCTGCCGGGTCCCGTGCGCCATGTCCTGACATATCTGGAGATGCTGTTTCGTGTGCTGGCGGCGGGGCTGGCCATCCAGCCGCGTCTGGTCCATTGCCATGACACACCCCTGCTGCCCGCGGCAGTCTTGCTGGCGTGGCTGTGCCGTGCCAAGGTGATCTACGACGCCCATGAGCTGGAATCCGACAAGAACGGTCAGACGGCGTTGGTTTCTCGCGGGACGTATCTTCTTGAGAGGGCGTTCTGGGGCGGAATTGACGGTTTTGTGACGGTCAGCAGCTCCATCATGCGTTGGTACGAGACCCGTTTCGCCAAGAGGGAGTCGGAGCTGGTCTTTAACTCACCGGCTATTGCCTCCGCTTGTGTGCAGGCGGAGCGGCGTTTTCATCAGAAATTCGGGATATCCGAGGAGCGTCTTGTCTTCGTATATCTCGGCTTGTTCGTGCCGGGGCGCGGCGTCGAGAAGCTGTTGAAAGTTTTCGCCGAGCAAGACGTGCAGGCCCATATCGTCTTTGTCGGGCGCGGGCCTCTGCGCGAGGCGATCGAGCGTTGCGCACGGGACAATCCGCGGGTGCATGTGCACGATGCAGTGCCCCACGATAAGGTCGTGCCCTTGGTCAAGACCGCGGATTACGGCGTCTGCCTCGTTGAGAGAGTCTCGTTGAGCGATTACTACTCGCTGCCCAATAAACTGTTCGAGTACGCGTTTGCTGGCGTGCCGGTTCTGGCGTCGGATTTCCCGGACATGCGGGAGCTAGTGGAGCGTTTCGGCCTGGGCATCTGTACGGCGGACGACGAAGCGTCGATCACGCAGGCGGTCCTGCGGCTTCAGATCTCGGGTCGGCAGCGGGTGAGCGCGGATATTGCATCGCTGGGATGGGCGTCGCAGGCTGATCACCTCAGAGGGCTTTACCAGCGGGTGCTGCATTCCGTGCCGATGGCCCGTGCGTTGTGAGGTTCCCGAGGTGAGCCGATACACCGTCCGCATTGCACATCTAACGTCCGCGCATCCGCGCGACGACATCCGGGTGTTCCTCAAGGAGTGCCGCAGCTTGGCCCAGCACGGCCACGAGGTGGCGCTGGTGGTGGCCGATGGACAAGGTGACGAGACGCGTGGCGGCGTCTCGATCGTCGATGTTGGCCACTCAACGGGACGGCTGGGTCGCATGTTCAGGGCGACCCGACGGGTCTATCGAAAGGCGCTCGAGCTGGATGCGGACATCTACCATCTGCACGATCCCGAACTCCTGCCGATCGGCCTTAAGCTCAAGCGCCGCGGTAAGAAGGTCGTATTCGACGCGCATGAAGACGTACCCAAGCAGATCTTGGGTAAGCACTACCTCCATCCGTGGGTGCGCCGTATCCTATCTTGGGGCTTCGCCCATTTCGAGCATTACGTTTGCGCGCACTTGGACGGAGTTGTGACGGCCACTCCCCATATCCGGAATAAGTTTCTGGCGATCAACCCACGCTCGGTCGACATCAACAATTTCCCGATGATTGGCGAGCTCGAGAGCACCGTGACTTGGCTAGACAAGGCAGACGAGATCTGTTACGTCGGCAGTATCGCGCAGATAAGAGGTGTGAAGGAGCTTGTGCGTGCCATGGAGCTCACGTGCACGCCAGCCCGATTGAACCTGGTTGGCGGCTTTGCTGAAGCGCAGATAGAGGTCGAAGTCCGGACGTATCCGGGCTGGGGCAAGGTCAACGTCATGGGCGTGCAGGGGCGTCAAGGCGTGCGCGAAGTGTTGGGGCGCTCTGTGGCCGGAGTGGTGACGCTGCATCCGACGGCTAACTACACAGACTCACTGCCGATCAAAATGTTTGAGTACATGTCCGCAGGCATCCCGGTCATTGCTTCGGACTTCGATTTATGGCGAACAATCGTTCAGGAAAGCCAATGCGGGCTGTGCGTGGATCCACTAGACCCCGCAGCCATCGCCTCGGCCATCGATCATTTGGTGAGCCAACGGGCCGAGGCGGAGACAATGGGCGAAAACGGTAGGCAGGCCGTCCTCATGCGTTATAACTGGGCACGCGAAGAGGCCAAGCTGATCGATTTTTATGATCGGCTTCTGTCCTCCTGAGTGGGCTCTAACTATTTCATCTTCAGGGTAATTTCTAATGTGCGGAATCTTTGGTGTCGTTTCCTCCTCGCCGGTCATCTCGGGTGAGTTGAGTGTGCTGGTCAAACACGCCCAGCAGCGCGGCCGGGATTCCAGCGGTCTGGTGACCTTCATCGACGACGCTTATCGCATCTACCGCGCCGATTACCCAATCACCTGCCTTCTCAAAGAGGTCCGGCCACGGGCAAGCCACCTCGTATTGGGGCACAGCCGGTTGATTACCAATGGCCTGGGCGACAACCAGCCCGTCGTGCGCGATGGTGTGACAGTTCTTCATAACGGCATTGTGGTGAATGACGAGGCCATCTGGGCCGAGATCGGCAAGGAACGGACCCTGCAGATCGACACCGAAATCATCGCGGGCATCGCGGCAGCACATCTGGAGGCGGGCGGCGCGCTGGAGCAGCTGCCGGCGCGAATCCTGGGCCTGTGCCGCGGCATCGTGGCCTGTGCCATCATCTTGCCCCGCCTTGGCAAGCTCTGCCTTTTCTCGAACAACGGCAGCCTGTACGTCGGTCGCAAGGTTGATGCGACCTTCTTCGCTTCGGAGCGTTATCCATTGACCATTATCGGCTGCGCCGAAATCGATCAGGTTCGCGATGCGGTGTTTGTCGATATCCCGGTTTCGCAGGCGGAACCGGAGATCTCGGATCGAAAGGAGCGCACGACCGATCTGATTCCGGCGCTGTACCTGTCAGGTGCGGCAGAAGAAGAGAAACTGCTCGGCTATCGCAAGTATGAAGGCCGTCGCTGCACCAAGTGCCTGCTGACCGAGACCATGCCCTTCATCAGTTTCGACGTCGACGGCGTCTGCAACTACTGTCGGCACTACAAGCCGCGTAACAAGCCGCGCCCGAAGGAGGAGCTGTTCAAGCTGGTCGAGTCCTACCGTCGCGAGCACGGCGACGACTGCTTGGTGCCTTTCTCCGGCGGGCGAGATAGCTGTTACGGTCTGCACCTGATCGTCAAGGAGTTGCAGATGAAGCCCATCACCTACACTTACGACTGGGGCATGGTGACGGACCTGGGGCGGCGCAACATCAGCCGCATGAGTGCCGAGCTGGGCGTCGAGAACATCATCGTTGCGGGCGACATCACGAAGAAACGGCAGTACATCGCCAAGAATCTGCGCGCCTGGCTTAAGTCGCCGCACCTGGGCATGATCAGTATCCTGACGGCGGGCGACAAGCATTTCTTCCGGCATATCGAGACCATCAAGAAGCAGACTGGCATCAGTCTGAACCTGTGGGGCATCAACCCGCTGGAGGTAACGCACTTCAAGGCTGGTTTCCTGGGCGTGCCGCCCGATTTCGAAGAGAAGCGCGTCTACTCGCACGGCGTAATGAAGCAGCTGCGCTACCAGGGCCTGCGCCTGGGCGCCATGCTGCAGAGTTCCGGCTACTTCAACAGCTCCTTGTGGGACTCGCTGTCGGGCGAGTATTACCGCAGTTTCACGAAGAAGACGGACTACTACCATATCTTCGATTACTGGCGCTGGGACGAGAAGCAGATCGACGACACGCTGGCCACTTACGACTGGGAGCGAGCGCCCGACACCAAGACCACCTGGCGCATCGGCGACGGTACGGCGG